>Ga0315913_1009729_pt1 | contig 11209 bp, 7 predicted proteins | sample MpolsnodulesMG_FD_207736 | JGI IMG/M metagenome (GOLD analysis project Ga0315913, IMG submission 207736) | Medicago polymorpha root nodule microbial communities from Los Angeles, California, United States - small nodules | ecosystem: Host-associated > Plants > Roots > Nodule | place: USA... | reverse complement strand
TATGAGGTGACAAACCAACTCCAGGTGGGTACTCATTTACCTGTAACAGAGCAACATTCAAACTTTGAGCATCCAACACAAAGAAACAAGTATTACAACTCAAAGCATCGGATGGTGTTCAAATAATAACAACTAATGAATGAACAAATATAAATAATAATTTTTTATCATTAGATTAAAAATTTAACAAGATTGAGTCCAGTAGTAAGTTATCATACCGTAAGTTGGTCCAAAACTATTCTATCAGGGTCAGCATTCTTGAAAGTTGGACATGATGATATTCTTTCAAGTATTGGAAAAAGAAATGAGGGAAGCTCACCTAAGCATCGCTTTGTATTAACATTCCGAATCTGCACGAAGCAGAAAGGAGAGTCGGGATTAATCAAAGCTATCACATTATTCTGCAACTTATTGTCATATATAACACAAATTTCCAATAAGTTCAGAATAAAATCATCAATTGTATTAGAAGAACTATTATTTTGTTGGCTGTAATGGGAAAAGGATGTACAAATATCGGGAAAAACTCACATCATAACAAAATTCATAGCCATAGTGTTGAACCCTTCTTTTGGCAAGACAATTCCAAGGTCTACTGTCCACAGATTGGAGCAATTCCTAAGAAGATGGAAAGTGATAAGGTTCGTAAGTAAAGTTCCAATGCAAGCGACAACAGAAACAAACATTTTTTATTTTTTTTGGGACCACAAAACAAATTTATTTAAAACAAATGAATGCAAGAAAAATACAAATATGTTAAGCAAAAGAATATAGCATTTGATATGAAAGGAAAAGACTAGTAAACCTCTTCTTCTGTAGCACTAACGAAGTCATGCACTAGGTAAAGGCCTGGAATGTTAAGATCTGAGGCTGTCATAAATACAGGAACCAAGTCCTTCACTTGATCCTGAACAATGTAAAATGTAAACCCATGAATAAACATAAACATACAGTAATTGCTACGGTGGAAAAGTGGCTCATGTGGTCTACGGTAGACCGATACTAGAAAATCACTTAAAATTTTGATGAAGACTGACATCGCCAACTTTAACTAGAAGTTCAAAAACCTCCACATCCCTACAACCGAGACAGTCACCTAATTGGGTCTTGATTCGAGAAAAACAGAAACAAATATAAGTAGAGTTTTGATGCCCTAATATTCGTTTTCATTTTTTTTTTCCCAAACCAACACAGATTGGATCATCTTAGAGCCCGTTTGTTATAGCGTTTTTAAGAAAAAAATCACTTTTTTTTAAAAAATAATCACTTTTAATAGTTCTGTATCTGTATGTTACAGCTTTTAAAAAAACTCAGAATCTAAAAACAGCTTCAAATGAGAAGCTGTTGAGAGCAGCTTCTCAAAAAATAGATTTTTTTTAGAGGAGAGAGAAAATATCGTTATAAAGATTGAACTAATTTTGTAACAAAAAATCCCTTTTACATAGTTGTATCAAAACAAACTAGATTATTTGTTTAAAAAAAGTTATTTTCATTACGGTAAACAAACGCAAAATAGATTATGATTTTTCTTAAAATCTCTAAAATATAATCTCTAAATTATTTTATGTCAAAATCACTTTTATTTTAATCTGTAACAAACAGGCCCTTAGTCACAAGGAAGAGAAATATTTGTTGTTAGAATTTTGAAGCACTTTCAAGCATTAATACCATATGAGACATTTCTACACCCTAAAAGTCACCTAAATATGAGTAAATAAGAACATATAGCAAATAAAAATAAAAAAAGAACATGAACATAAACATAAACATAAATAAGGAACCAAGCCCCTCACATGATCCTACACAGTGTAAAGTGAAAATCCATGAAAAAATATAAGGCATTTGCTAGGGTGGGAAAGTGTCTCAAATGGTCTATGGTGGACCAATGCTTGAAAATCACTAAAAACTTTGATAAAGACGGACATTGGCAATGACAACTTTAAGTAGAAGTTCACAGTCCTCTACATTCTTACAACTAAGACAGACATGTAATCAATGTTGATTTCAGAAAAACAAAGAAAACATTTATAAATTGAATTTTGAGGCACTAATATTCGTTTTTATTGTTCTTTTGTCGAACTAGTAACGATTGGGTCACCATCTCTGTTGTGTTGACTTGTAATACCATGACCTTCTACTTAAGGGGAATAACACCAACCAATGTTAGAGTTTCAAACGATTTTCAAGTATCCCATATCAGACATTTCCCCGCGCTAGAAGCCATCTAAACATAAATAGGAACATGGAACATAAACATAAATAATAACATTAACTTTACACTTGAGGTGCTAACTCAATGCCAACAACTGAGCAATGTAACCTCAAGGTACATAGTTTAAATCCTCTCGGGACAGTTGTAAAATGACCATCAGTGCCACTTACAACAACCAAATCTTATCCCAATAAGTGGGGTCGGCTACATTGATCAAATTACGTCATAATATTTTATCATAAACATTATTTCGATCCAACTTATTGATCTCTAAATCTTTCTTAATAGTTTTATAGGTCTTCTTCTTCCTATAGTGATCTATGAAGCACAAACACTTCTCAATTAGGTGTGTCAGACACACGTCGGTGTCAGACACACGTCGGTGTCCGACACCAACACCGACATGACAAATATAATTACATTGAATTATGTCATTTCTCAAAATATTATCTGTGCCAGTGTTCGCGTCTGTGTCCGTGTCCGTGCTTCATAGATAGTGATTGACTATATCCTCCATCTGATGTACTCTCCTTATTACAACATCTACAAGTCGTCTCTCTCTAATGTTGTAATGTCTAATCCTATGCCATCAGTGTAACCTTAATTAATAAAAAAAAATCTCAATATTTAAAAAAATAAAAACATAAACATAAATAAGGACACGAACATAAACATGAAACATTGCAACTACGAATCTACTACCTGTGGATTTGGCTGAAGCACAGAATAACGAATAAACAAAGAACGACCACCAAGTTCAGGACATGGCTTTCCATGTAATGCCATGAAAGCAGATTGAGCAGAACCCACTTCAGAAAAAGACACAATGACACGTGTCCCACTGTCATCAGCTGCATAAACACCATTGAGTTCACCGAATTTGGAGAAAACAGAAGCAATTTCATCATCAGAAATTCCAACAGCTGGCCCACAATTTGCTACGAATAGGTTTGAGCTCAATTCATCACCATTCTTTGGACGACCAAACCTTGGCAAACCCATTACTACTGTATATATGGACTCACTCTAAGATTCATCAATTTTGTGATTTTATTTTTTCGATTTCGATTTGTTGAATTGAAGTGAACCCACTAAAATTTAGAACGAAATTATGCGAATATGCAGTTTGAATGTTGAGGTTAGGGATAAAGTTTCAATCTTTATCAATTTGGGGAGAGTTTAACTTTAATTTTTTTTTTGTGGCGGGATTCGACGCCGAAACTTACATATATTATATATTATGCAGTTAAGTTCATGATGACATTTAATATGCACATCCCAAAACTACTTCGATAACAAAATATAATAAATTTGTCAATTTTCCCTCAAGAAAAAATAAAAAATAAATTTATCAATTAGTCCCTCAGTTTCAAATTATAATAAAAAAAAACTCAAATCTAACTTACTAAAAAACCAAAACAGGAGAATTTGGAGTATACTTTTGTATTTTGTTATTTTTTTTTAAAAAAAAATTAAATTAAATATGATAAAAGTTTTTTCTTTTTTACTTATAATTTAAGAAAAAGAAAGTAAGATTTTATTGGTCAAGTAGCCTAGTGGTTAAAGCTCACACAATGTTAGTACGAAAGAAGTACTTTTTTATTTATAAAAGGATAAACATAAGCAACTACTTTATTTGTCTCAAAATAATAATCATTTAAGATTTGTTTACGATTTTTAAGAAAAAGATTAATTGTATTTGACAAAATACTTTTATTAATTGTAATTAGTGGAGTAGTTAATTTGCATATAAAAAACAAAAGAGATATTAGGCAACTACCTAACAATGTTTCCTTTCTCTCAAAAAAGAAAACGATGTTTCCTTAAAAAAAACGCAACTAACAATGTTCATATTATTAAGTTGAACACTTATATCCTTATTTGGATTCAAAATCAAAATTTTACATTTTTGTGTAAGTTTATAATAATGTTTGACACTTTTTTTATTAACAAAAAAAAATATTGCGTAAAAAAACAAAAGAAATAGTAGGCTTCGATTTATTCTATCAATTTGAATGAATATCTATTTTAGTATAGAATAAGGACGAATCTTTCAAAAGAACAAGCTTTCAAATCTTTGTTAAAACAATCATAAACCAAACTTTACTAACCACACAATTTTGGGATTAAAATATCATGCAGTTCAATTCCCTCTTAGAAAATTTTAGGGTAAATTGTTGAAATAGTGGTGTAATAAACGTAAAGTTTAAAAATAACTCATATAAAACTCAAGATGAATGCTAATAACATTATCTTTTGAACAATATTTATAAATCTCACTCTCTTATTAGATAAAATCATTGTATGTCTTACCACTTTATGTGGGTTCCTTTTTCAAATTGTAGACTCACATTGACTTAGACCAATAAGAGTCTTATTAGATAAAATCATTGTATGTCTTACCACTTTATGTGGGTTCCTTTTTCAAATTGTAGACTCGCATTTACTTAAACCAATAAGAGAGTGAATGTTAAAGAGAGTCTTAAAAAAAGAGTGTTGTTATCACTACAATAAAACTTAATATACGTAAAGCCTAGATTATACCCTATAATTAGTATCGGTGTAGGGGTTAGATTGGGTGTTGGGAATTGGTTTAGCGACAACTTATGGTGTTGTGTTGGTGATGGGTTGTCTAGTTATTCTTGTGTGAACCTTGTTGTATGTGGGAGTTTTGAAGGTTAGGTTCAAAAGGCTTTTTGAGTTAGCTGAGTATATTGAACCCTATTGCGAGTGTACGGGACAATTATAAACACAAGCCAAAAGTAGAAAAACAGCGAAAGAAAAGAAGAGAACACACAAAAATCTGTTTACCCAGTTCAGTCCAAATTAACCTAGTTTGGGGGAGAGAGCAGTCATCCGTTTCACTATAATGATGAGTAACTTTACAAAAGAGATATCAATGAGTTACAAGAATAAGTCTCCCGCCTAATTCTACCTAAAGCCCCAATCTCTTCTCATGACCAAGAGACTCAATCTTAATAGTGTTTTCCAAGGTGACTCAACCCTCAAAACCTAGTGTTTGTTGCCAAGAGACAAACTCTAGTTTTGTTGTTGCCTTTCTAAACCCTTGTGTCAACCCCCTCTATCTCCAGGTTTACACTGATACAATTTCTATATTTATAGTAAAAACATTCCTCATAAATTAGAATCAAATCAGGCTCATAAAAATATGTTTTATTTTTATTTTTCTGCGCGAAATCGTGCTCCGATTTTGCCAGATCGTGCTTCGATTTTTCACGAATGGAAAGTGCCAATTCTGGTCTAAAAATCGTACTCTGATTTTTCAAATCGTGCTCCGATTTTGACAGCTTCAGCAAACTTCAATTTCTCCAATTTTGAGTCACTTTCACAACATTTTGCAAATTTGTACATTGCACTCTAATAATTTTAAGCTATACCTAGCATAAGTTTTGTTGGCTATGCTCCCCAAGGTACATAACAAACTCACATGAACATTTTGTGTTTCTTTGAATTTTCGTACCTTCAAGTAATGACTAGCTTTACTAATTACTCAGTAATGACAGTTTCTACTATATTTTGTTAGAACAAACAACAACTCCGGTTCAAAAGAATAAATATAATGAAATGCATACACATAAATACGTGATGTTTGATAATGAAGATTAGTAAATTGTGTCTTCGTCTCCGACTGTAGAGCAGTTGTCCATTTACATGTAACTATGAGTCATAGTCTTACTCAAGGTATATAGTGCATGGAACAAGTTCCGAGATCTTTACTAGTAACTATGAGTCATACTCTCATCTACTTCTATATAAACTCCTTTGGAGTTGAGTTCTCCAGATTTCCATGAGTAGAGATTTTCTCCATTCTCTCTCTCCTTTTTTCCTATGCATTGCTATAATTTTGAAAATTTTAAAGTGTATATTTTAAAGTTCAATCAATGATTTGGGCGTCAACGTTGCAGATCCGGAGCATAAGAATTTCAATGACTTAGATTTTATTATATTATTTATAGCATTTTACCGTTGTATGCTATTAATTTGGGTGTTGTGAGTTTATTCACAGACTCAACCTTTACGTTTTTACCGATGCTTGTATCTGATGTGATGTACTCTATCAATTTGAACGAATTAATATCGTTTTGTTTTTGTAAAAAAAATGTCAATTAAGCACCAAGGTGAAATTAAAAGATTTTTTTAAATGGATAAATCAGTCCCTCGTAAAATTTTGTGAGGACTCGGGGCCAAAATGATTTTTTAATTTTTTTTACAAAGGGACCAAAATGATCTTCACTCATTATTAATTTTTGTGTTTTAAACAACAATTTATTAAACCCTATAGACAAATAAAACTCTTGTCCAAGTTTAGAGCCGCATTGAACCCAACGCCACAAATTATCGACCTAAACCCTAGTTTTTCCACCTCGAAGCAGAATAACAGATTCATCATCAATGGCGAAGAAGAGAAAGGAAAGAATTCAAAACCCCGAACCCTTCATTCCTGACGGCACTGAATACGCCAAATCCAAAAAATCCTCCAAAGCTCCAAAGCGCCACCAGAAAGAAGGCGAGCTGATTGATTCTCATATCAGTTCAAAGATTATCAAAGAAGCTAAGCTTCAATTGAGAGAGGTTGAAGAGGAAGATGAAGCTGAGAATGTTACCAGAAGTTCATTTCGCGGTGTCGAAGAGGCTCCGAATGTTCCCATTGTTGCTGAGGATGATGTTGATGGTGATATTGATGATTTTAGTGGGTTTGATGAAAATCAAAGCCATGTTGATGGTGAAGTTGCTGTGAGTCTTTTTTTTTTCTTTGATTCTTATTTTTTTGGATGAGTTTGTGTTATGCTTGTATGAAAGTTTGATTTTTTAGCTTCTACGAGGAATTAAGTTGAGAAAGTCATTGGATAATTAGCTTAATTAAGCATTTACAACAGCGTAATTGTTTATCATATAAGTTCTAGTGGAAAAAGGGCTTGATTTTTAGGCCTGGTTGTTGTTGTATAAGTGCATATGTATAAAATATGGAACTGTTTGGTTTGACTTGTTTGAGCTTATTAAATAAGTGCATATGTATAAACCATGGGCTTGTTTGGATTAGCTTATTTGAGTTTATCTGATGGCATAATTTTTGTGATATTTTTTGGGAGATCTTATGAAAACAACTTATGAAGTTTATTTTCATAAGTTTTCCAAAATAGTGTATGCAAACAACTTATCACATATACAAAAACAATTTAATTTAACTTTATCTTTTGCTATAGAAATAACTTATATAAGCTTATACATAAGCGCTTATCGTGATAACCACTTTTGCTTAAGTTGCAAATAAGCTCTTTATCCAAACATGGCCATAATTTCTATATCTAAATATTAAGGCCCTGTTTGGATTAACAGCTTGTAGCACAAGTGATTAAACTCATAAGTGCTTGCGTATAAAAGATAAAATAAAGTTAATTTTCATTTTCATATAATCTATAGGCTGTTCTCATAAACTATCTTGGAGAAATCACGGAAATAAGTTGAAAACAGATTATGAAAAATGTCACAAGATGTTTTCACAAGCTTTTAAAGTAAGCTCTCCCAAATAGTCTCACAAGTGCTTATGTTGGTAGATAATCTTAAATAAGCCAATCCAAACAGACTCCTAAGTGCATTATCTTTCTTACATGTTGAAAGTGAAAAATTATTAGCAATGCGTATTTATATTTTCAAATGATTTTATAGTGAATTGAGTTTATTTTCTTCAACCCTTCTTGTTTACAGTAGTGACTTTGGTTGTTCTGTTTTGATTATTTGAAATTCAGGATATTACTCCGGAGGATGAGAGAATATTGGCATTATTCAATTCCAAGGACTCGGGTGGCCAGATAACACTTGCAGACACCATTGTTAAAAGATTAGCAGGACCTGTTGTTACAGGTAATACTATAAAACTGCACTTTGATTTGGGATCTGAATTTCGTTTGTTTATGAGTTGTTGTGTGTGCAGAGAATCCACCAGTGCCTAAAATGGATGAAAAAATACTTGACATATACAAGGGGTATTTACAATTTCCATTTCAAATTCTTTTTTCGAATATGTAGATTAGATGAATGAATTCATTTCCCTCCATTTATGTACTTAGCTTGTTAATACGAGGTTTTCATATCATGCATTAACTCCTTGTACCATCTTTCATATTGCAGGGTTGCAGGTCTTCTTAGCAGATATACAGTAGGCAAAATCCCCAAGGCATTTAAACACATCCCCTCAATGCAAAATTGGGAGGAGGTCTTATATATTACTGAACCTGAAAAGTGGTCTCCAAATGCTTTGTTTCAAGCCACTAGGATTTTTGCTTCTAATTTCGGTGCAAAAAAGGCTGAGCGCTTCTACAAGCTTGTGTTGCTTCCAAGAGTGAGAGATGATATAAAAAAGAACCAACGGCTGCATTTTGCTTTATACCAAACACTGAAAAAGGCATTGTACAAACCTGCTGCTTTCTTTAAGGGAATACTGTTTCCACTATGCGAGGTACATAATCATATCTAGGCTGTTTTTAACTTTTATGTTCCTAACTGGTCATTGGTCAATATTTTATTAGGTTCTGTTTGTGATATTCTATTAATCCATCAATTGATGATAAAGACTCTGTTTTTCCATTGTAATACATACTTAAGATTTTGAACATGTTAATAAATATCTTTCTGATGTTGGCAGTTTATGCAATGTAAAGTGGGATATTAATAAATTTATGTATTTGGGTGTTGAGGAATTGATGTGAATGTCGCACATCTTCTAGAGACTAGAATGATTACCTGTGTTAAATTTTCTGTCATAATTATCGGAAAAAAGATGGAAGAACATCGTTGTAATAAGAAAACTTAAATATAAATCCTGTTTGGAAAAGGTGAAATAACATGGGTGTGAAATGGTGAATGAACTAGAAAAAAGTCATTTTGGTTGTTTCAATGATGCATTGTGAATTTCCCCTGTTTTTGCTCTTGTTGCCTTCTCTGTTTAGCTGCTGTTGCAATTGTGTACATATTGTTTTTTATCCCCCACTTTGTTTTGGTTGCCTTCATGTAGTTGCTTTTACAATGACATGCATTTGGTGATATTTGGTCTGGTATTATTTTTGTAAAGCATACAACCTCATATGTAATGTAGAATGCTACATGTTCTATTTCTATTTTATTTAAAAAATTAATACTAAATTAGAAGAAACACACAGCTTGTTGATAATCATAATTTTGAATTTATTAATTGCATGAGAAAACACTATTTTTATTACAATTTACATTACATAAGGGTCTTGCCAACTATTGCCCTAAAGGCATCGTTTAAGGATTCCAAACATCGTAATTATTCATTGACATGGTTAAGTATATCTCTTCTCAATTTATTAAATACACAACATGCCATAAAATCTTCCTTTTTTGGACATGTTAAACAATGCTCTTAAGACACTCATTGGCATTTGCCTTTACATAAACCATAAGTGGTCTAAACAAAACCTATAAATTAGCTTATTCATTTTCCTCTCTGGTTTGACTTTATTCTTTATGTACAGTCACGCACATGCACTCTCAGAGAAGCAGTCATTGTTGGAAGCATTATAGAGAAGTGTACTATTCCTCCACTCCATTCAAGGTATGTTAACTTGATCAATCATAACTTGAATTATCACAAATCAGATGCAAGGAAGCAAGTGTTTGGTTTTCTTTTGTACAGTGCATTGATGCATGCCATAGTGGTCAAGGATTGGTTTCTCAAACTTATGTTCAGAATAGATTGCATTTATTATTGTAGAATGGAAATAGAGATGAGTTTCTTTATTAAGCAGGGCAAATTTAGTTGATCACATCTCCTTATTATCATGACCCAGTAAAATAGTATATAATATATCCTTTTTCATTGTCAATGTTGATTGCGCAATCTTGGATTTCCATATTTTTTTCTCGTAGCTTCTCTAATAAAAAGAAAATATATTTTTTAATTATTTTAAATAGAAAATGCCTGTTTTCTTGAACTATTTGGTTTCTTTAGGTTATCTTTTCCTCCATATATCAAGTACTAACATAGAAGCAAGACAATTTCATGGCAAATCTATTTGTTTGCTTCCTCAGCGCTTAAAAGTTACTGCTAGTAGTAATACTTAGTGTACACCTTTCATGTAGTGATTGAAATTAAAAGCTTTAATTAGCTCTAGTTTGAATCATGTCCAATGTCTGACGCACCCTAACCTTTGGATGTTCATACAGTGTTGCCCTATTGAAGCTTGCTGGGATGGATTATTGTGGCACAACAAGGTATTTATCACTGCTTTGTTTGATATTACAATCTACGAAATAGAATTGTGAATGGGGCTTTAACCATAGCTCTAATATCATGAAGTAAGAATTCAAATTTTAAAAAAATTACTAAAATATATCTTCCACATAATGAATCATATTTTCACTGTTGTATATATAAAGATAGACGGATAGATAAGTGTGGGCAATTCTTGTTTTATGATATTAGCAATTGATAATCATAGGCTTAATAAGTATGATTTATTCTTCTATTTCTTCAAAACGTGCCTTTTTTTAAAAAAAAATTGTACCCTGTTTGAATTTTATTCACTTTAGGCCCATACACTTACAAAACATAATGTTTTAAGTTTTCAACAGGGACAAAAAGTACATGATTTTACCCTAAAAGTAAACACAATTCAAAATTATACCATAATTGGGGAGTTGGGTAGCTCAACTAGTTTGAGCTTAGTGATAAGGAGTTGGGGGTCCTGGGTTCAAACCCAGGCAAAGGAGAAAAAAATAATCTAAGAACTAATTTACTAACATTTGCCATTCAAAAAAAAAAAAATATATATATATATTTATATATATATATATATATAATATTATACGATAATTTAAAAAAGGGTTAATAGGTCTTTACCCCCTGTAATATAGGTCATTTCTGGTTTTCCCCCCTGTAAAATATTTTTTTTGATTTACCCCCTGTAAAATATTTTTGTTTTGATTTACCCCCTAATAGGCCAAACAAAAACC
>Ga0315913_1009722_pt1 | contig 11216 bp, 8 predicted proteins | sample MpolsnodulesMG_FD_207736 | JGI IMG/M metagenome (GOLD analysis project Ga0315913, IMG submission 207736) | Medicago polymorpha root nodule microbial communities from Los Angeles, California, United States - small nodules | ecosystem: Host-associated > Plants > Roots > Nodule | place: USA... | reverse complement strand
TCTATAGGGAGATTGTTGGGTTCAAGTTCGAGTCGAGTTTTACATTGACTCTGAATGAGTTCAATGTTATTTATATAAATGAGGAGAAACATATACCCAATATCTTAAGGTTTTGGGTGAAGATGTGATGTTCGATCTCTTGAAGTCATGGATCATTGCCCCATAATTGCTCCCAACGCTCTTATGGATTTCCAAAAAAGTGTATAAAAGCTATAGTTCGGCTTGGTGATGGATATTATTGAGTTGATTCTAGTATGTTGGATGCTCTTATAGAAAGTCTTATTGATAGTGTAGTTAGTAAGCATGTTTTGTTGGTTGCAAAGCTGCTTCAATTATATATGATCCCCATCAGCAGACCCTTCCCCTTCATTACTCTTATCCTCTCCATGTCCAAAGCCATTAGTCATATGACCATCCTCTTTATTCCCTTCAGCTAGCTCATACTCAATTTCTTATATTAAATCAAGTTGTGAAAGTGGGTGGACAACATAAATATGGAATTTGCCATTCATTTTTGCTATATTCTTAATCCTCTTTGTACTATTGTCTTTCTCCTCCAAAACCAGCTCATTAACATCCTTTGGATCATAATACCACATATACTCTATGTTAGAATTTTATATTCTATTTAGCTTTGGTTGAAATAACTACTTATTATAAGCCACACAAAGTTATTAAGTGGCATTCTTTTAAAAAAAAGTTATTAAGTGGCATGCTTTCCAGCTTCATTAATTAGTTCAATGGCAAGTTTTGGTACTATGGTCTACATCAAATACCAGATCACATTTTTGTGCGTGGTCATTCTATGATTCGTTCAAATGCGTGACGATGAATAATTGTTTGCAATTGGATTTGAACTATGTAAGCTCATTTCACTGTTTTCACTTTAGGGAACACAAGAAGATTAGTGTGACTCTTCATGGGGCCATTTCTTCTTTTTTTTGTTGACAGAATGGGCCCATTTCTTCTTATTGGTGCAATAATGCGAAAAAAACATTTATGTCATCACAACTTCAAATAAAATTATTTAAACAAATTAAAAAAAATAAAAAGAAGTTACAATATAAAAAAAATTATTTATTTTTAAAATAATTAAATAATATATATTTTTGTACGTGCTTAAACGATTTTTATTTAAGTTTGTAATCAAGTATTTATCATAGGCGATAGCTACATATCTATAATAGCTTTCTATGATAATATAAGATAAGCTATTGTTTCTGAGACCAAGTGTTTAGCACTCACCTTTTCTTGTCCACACATAAATTGGAATTGTTGGAGTGGGATATCGTCATATAGATGCATTCCTTTTTCTTTTGACAAGATATAAATGCATTTCTAAATTTGCCTAGACCATACTTTCAAACGCTTTCTTTTATTATGAAGAAGAAAGGTGTAATTGCCGGATTCCCCAAAACAGTAAATTTGTAGAAACATGGAAATGATTATTTTAGTAGAGGAAACATGGAAATTTTAATGGGCAAATAAAAAGTGCCAAAGGGAGGACACATATCTCGGAAAAGTTGGGGTGCTATCTCGACATGTCCAAACAAATGAGATGGAGTTAGGTGTTTTTGTTTTGTTTTTCAAGACTTCAAAATGGAATATATACTAGCCGAAAGACGGGTACGTCTGATTGCATTAACGTTTGAAAAATTATGAACTGTATTTTTTTATGAAATTTTAATTTTGATTAAAAGTAAAAAATATAAGTGTTTTTTGCTTTCAAATTATAACAAATCAAAGTAATTATGATTATCTATTTCAATGAAACCAACAATATAACAAAAAAATATAATATAAATTTTTATTTTTTTAATGACACCAACCACAATCTTTATTATAGAAAATTATTGTTTAAGGGTATACCCTTAAACAATATAGATACACTCATCTAGTTTATTACACTTTTTAAATGATAAAGGAAATAATTGGACATTTGTGTTTGTTACACTTTTATTTTAATATTTAAATTTATTATTATCTATTTGTTACATGTGTTATTTGTATTGAAAATTGATGGCATATTTGAAAAGAAAAAGTCAGCCCAAAAGAGCTAAAATTAGTTGTTTTCTTTATACATAGTATAAATTACCATAACAAAAAAGCCCTTCTCAACACACATCACAAGGACCGAAAACAGTAGAAAAACAGAGCGAAAACTATGACACAACGAGAAGGCACCGAAGAGGATTAAGTCAACTATTGCGACAGCCAAACTCGATCATGGAATATGTTGCTTTCAACCACCAAAATGACTAGAATTTAACTTTATCACATAATAATTGTATGTTATTTTCCAAATAATCTACACACAGCTGAACCAAATAATTGGAATATATTTTCGAATGTTCTTAGAGAAACCAACAATAAAAGTAAAATATCAAAAGTGATATGTTAATGTGTCTGGTATGGCTGAATTAAACCCGAGCCAAAGAGAAAGCAAATATCAAAATCTTCCATAAAGTCCACATTGAAAGAACAAATGATCAACTTCTTCATTCATGTCACATCCACTGATACACCGAAGATCATTATGTTGAGTGACTCCTATTCTAAAATAAAGTGATTAAAAGTGTGATATTATTGGAGGAGAGGAGAGTTGAGAAGAGGGAAAATGAGGAAGTGATTTAATGAGATGTTTCATTTGACAGGGGGTTGACTTTCTTAAATCATATTTTGATGATAACAAAAGTATGTAATGGTCCTCTAAAAAAAGTATGCAATGTTGTCAAAATCACACATTAAAACGTAAAATCGTTCGATTTTATATTGTTAGGTGTGAATTTCATATTTGAGCGATGGTAAAATTGATTTTGAGAGAAATCATAAATCAGCCGATTTTGAGAGATATAACTCGTGGTAAAATTAAGGTAAATTAGTTCAATTTTACCCGATTTTAGAGAAGCCACTTCTTAATCTCATCCTTTAAAAAGGCAAAATTAACGGGGCCAGTCCAAGGGAACTGTCACTAAAGGAAGGGCTTTAAGCCTCTAAATTTTCCATGCATGCTTCATATTATGCCCCAAATATTTTTCACTTTGAATATTGTTTTGCAAGTAAAATTCTTTAAACATTTTTGTGTTTAGCTAGATGGAAAGTTAAATGGAGAGTTGTAGATTTAAAGGTCATTTGCAAGTTTGATCTTTTTTTTTTTGGTCAAGTAGCCTAGTGGCTAGAGTTCACACAATTAAATTGTGGAGAAGTGGAGTGTCCGGGGTTCGAACCCCGGCCCCTGCATATAATATGCAATATCCCTACCAACTGAACTAAGCTCACGGAGATACAAGTTTGATCTTTATATGTACATATTTGATTGGTCATACATATCCTAATTTTTTTTTTAGATCTCTGTAAATATGATGTTAGTTGTTGGAAATATACTAAGATAAGTTGTGGGCAGCCAAAATATGCAAAAGTTAAAATGTAATTTATATTGGTGTTAGAATTCAAAATTACTTCGTTATTTCAAGTTTTAACAATTGATAAATAATGTCTATATTAAATAATGTCTATATTTCAAGTTTTAACAATTTTTAAATAATGTCTATGCAAAACTAAATTTTTGTTTATTAAAAAAAAGTTTTTTTTAACAAACTAAAATGATGTATTATAAACAAACAATGATTCACCCAGCACAAGGCGTGCAAAGGGGAACCATCCAAGAGTATTTACAAAGTCCAAGTGCCGTAATTAAGGAGGCACAAGCAAAACAGACAACAAATTACACGTGGACACCCATACAAAGGAGCGGATGTTTCCACCAGTCATAATAACTATAACTAAAATTCATCCGTTTAGCTTTCAACCATAAGAAAGAATTTAGCTTAACCTTGTTGATGAGAATAGAAAGATTAGACCTTTGAAAAAAATGAGAATAGAAGGATTAGATACTGCATTTTGGAATACACGGTTATTCCTCTCCTTCCATATCACCCAAACGGAAGTAAACCAAATAATTTTGAAGAAAACATGAGTAGCTTGAGGTAAACCTGCCAAGTTAGTAAACTGTTGAAAAAAAATTAAAACAAATTGTTTACAAAAGTTCTTGCACTAATGTGGTTCACGAGTCTAATAGAAGAAGTTAGATTCTCACAATCTAACAAATCAATGTTTGAACTCTAACCGGAAGCAATATTCATATTTATTGTCCGACATACATAAAATAAAATTATACATTTAGTGTTCTTGATTTTATGTTTCTTTGCTGACACACTTAAAATGTATATTTAAAATTCATTTTAGACCTACAAATACATTGGATCGACCCTAAAAATTAAGTACATATACATACAAGAGGGAATAGTCCATCATTGTTAATATTATTATATTATAATTCAACTATTTTAAGAGATAAAGAGTCATTTTTTACATCGTCTTTACTTCAACTCTCCACCACAGCTTGTCAATTAACATTACAGGTCTCAATAAGCTTATCAGTCGACATTAGCAATGATTTGTATGTCATATTCAATATTACTCCGGTCTCTATTATAAAATAAAATTTATTTTTTAAATTCATTCAATAAATAATGTATTTGGTTCATATTTTAAACTAAATACATTATTTATTAAATGAACATAAAAAGTGAATGTTCTCTTATAATAGAAAGCGAAAGAAGTATTAGAATTAGAAAATTCAATTTAGGGGCATTTAAGTTCTTCCACTACAATTTTGTCAAAAAAAAATTCTTCCGCTATAATTGTCTCTTCAATATTAAATCTTAGAATGTGACTCTTCATAAGAGAAAGTTGTCATAAGAGTATTCAAGATTTCAAGTGTATGTTTGAATAAGATTTTAGAGGGAAAAATTACTTGTTTCTCTTTTAAAAAGTAAAGAAGTTTTAAAATGTTTTAAAAATAATTTAAAGGTGTTTGAAATATTATTATGATTATTGTGTTGTTCTTTCAAATTTTAATTTTATTTTTTTAAATCTTAGATATATGGCAAATATAGGCTTAGTTTTTCGACACTCTTATGGACGGTGTGATTGCACCCGTTTGATTAGTCGATCTTTAAGGCTAAATATGCTTCATCAAAAGATAATTGGCTTAAAAGTAGCTTTGGCCCCCTAAGTATCAAGAAGTTGCGATTTTGGCCCCCTAACAAAATAAAATACAATCCAGCCCCCTAAGTACTGCCCCTTTTATAGTTTTGGCCCCCAGACCAATTTTGACCAATTCAACGCTGACGTGGGCGCCACGTGTGTAATTATTTATTTTTGTTTTTTTTATAATTTTTTTAATTAAAAAAATTTAAAAAAAATTAAAAATATTTTTATTTTATTTATTATTTTAATTTAATTTTTTTAATTTAAGCATTGCACATGTGACATTTTAATTTATTTTTAAATGGAAAATTACACATGTGGCGTCCACGTCAGCGTTGAATTGGTCAAAATTGACCTACGGCCAAAACTTCAATAGGGACCGTACTTAGAGGGCTGAATTGTACTTTATTTTATTAGGGAGTCAAAATTGTAACTTCCTAATACATCCAAAACTGTTATTAAGCCAAGATAATTCTAAGTACTCCCTCCGGTCCTTTTTATAAGAGACAAATGAGTCAATTAAAGTTGATGTATTTGGTTCAAAATGTAGAGCACATACATCAACTTTAGTTGACCCATTTGTCTCTTATAAAAAGGATTGGAGGGAGTATAATCTTTACTCATCTCTCAACAAAGTGTATATATTTGATTAGCACGCTTCAGCATTGATTGCTCCATAACAATTTTTCTTTTCATCACTATGCATTCTGCAATATCTTGCTCATCAATATTCATATGGAATTGGATTCTCATGTTGCACTCACCCTCTGTTCATTGCCTAAGACATATAGGGATTACAAAGTACTACCATTTTTGTTCGAGGATATTGTTGACTAGTCTAATCTCTTAATAAGCTTTTTAAAGATTTCATTTCAAAAATCATATCATTTGTTGACATGATAGCATTTTAAAGTGGAGAGGGTTTCGCACTTTCGTCTCCTGCCACAAATCCTATTTTTTTCTTTTATTGAAAACTTATCCTCATGGAAGGTATTCAATCCTGTTTTTTTATTGAAAAGTTGAGAGACCTATCATGGTCATATTTTACTATTTCCGTTTATATTAGAGTGAATTTTTAACATTCTAAGATGTATTTTTTCAATGGAAAGAAGCTTATATCATTTTAATAGCAATCAAATCGTGGATACATGTACTTCAATAAGAATATGAAAGTTAAGGGAAGATGTGGCATCCCTTGCTAATACATGGGCTACCTCATTAACTTTTCTTCTAATGAACTTAACATGTGTGTATATAAATATCAAAGTTCAATACTATTCGTCATAATGTATTTATTTAGCGTATGATTGTTTCTGCGACAGTGAAAATTTCATATAAAAAATATTTATGTTTTTGGATCTTCAACATTGACGACATCTAAGCCTTCATCAGATATGTAATGAGTTGAAGTCAATAAGTCAATCTAAACCAACGAACACCGTACTAAGGTGAAAACCCTAACAAACGCTGTTCAAGATGACGAACAAACACAACGCCGACAAGACGACGAACAAATATAACACCGTACTAAGACGATGAAAACTTATAAAATACAAAAAAGAACACTACTAAAAAAAACTAGTGAGGGAAATTTAGAGAGGGAAAACATGAAATCCCTCTCTAATTCCGTCACTAAATTTTACGACCAAAAAATTTGTAAGAGATTTTTATTTTTTCCGTCACCAATTTCCCTTCCTGATTTGGCTTTTCCTAGTAGTGGAAGAAGCAAATATGTGGATAACCACTTATTTAAATAAAAGGGAGAAATTAAGAAGCGGTGTTAAGAGGTGATTTCAAGGCAAAAAAGACCACAAACCACCCCTACGATGAAAAAATGAAAGGAAAAAAAAGTTGATAGAAGGTGGAAGACAGCATACTACAAAGGGAAAGGCATGGGGATGGTTCACATTTTGTTCCAAAAAGGTTTTTTATATTGATACGAGATTGATTGATATTCATTAATTTAAGTAATTAAATGTCATTTCGTATATTTGAACACTATTATTTTTTAAATAAGCTAAAATGGAATTAACATTGACAAGAATCCATCTACCAAAACAAAAAACATTAACAAGAATCCTTTCCAGCACAAGATGTGTAGAAGGATTACTTTTTTTAATACTAAATTTTTTTTAACAATGAAGGATTAAATCGTTTGATGATTACAATTGAGGATGGAAATGGTGATTTCCGTATTAATTTTTGGACCGACGATGTACAATTTTTTACACTTGTATTCAATCAAGTCACATCATAATACCATTTTTATAAGTTAGTTATTAAAATATATCTATAAATATCTACTTGCATGATTTGATTAGATGCATGTGTAAAAATCTTCAATATATATAAATTAAGAACATGTTTGTTATAACTTTTTTTAAGAAAATAATCATTTTAAAGAGTATTACATGCATTTGTTACAACTTCAAATGAAAAGCCGTTAGATGAGAAAGAAAATAAATATTAAAAGATTTAGGTAATTTTGTAACAAAAATATTTTTTTAAAGGACCAAACACGCATGCTACGACTTTTCCATATGCTCCAAAGGATGGTTACAAATTGTTCGCCATTCACTTGCATAAATTCTTGAAGCAAAGAAAAAACAATCTCAGCTACATTGTTGTTTCGATACAGCGCTACATTCACTTCATTCCACAGATGGCCATCACACCAAACATTTCTCATCAAATTCTTTCACTAAAAAAAGTAATTAGTTGTACTTATTTTCTCTTATTAAGAATTAAATAAGTTTTTGGTTTGAATAAAATATATAAAATTTTACTTTTAGTCTTCATAAACAAAAGTTGCATGTTTTAGTCCCTATAATTTATTTTTAGCTTGACGTTATAGACCTAGTTGACAGTTGGGAAGTTTGGCGGACATTTGGCAATAACGGGGTGAATGCTCAATGATCACAAAAGATGGAGACATAACATCTTCATTCAAAACCTTAACACATTGGGTATATGTGTCACATGTCTTATACATTTCACATTTTACCTATCCATACGATGTGAACTTAACCACTTGCACTCATACTTGCCATTTCAACGGTGTAAAAAAATCAATGCTCAAATTTAACGTTAAAGGAGAAAATGACTAACAAAGTGTAGAATAAGCTATTAATTTATGTTTTTGTTTGAGTCGGGGGATAAAATTAACAACGAGTTATATTTTCAAGAACCAAAATAATGGTTTATCTAAATATTAATACTTCATTACAATAGTAAAACTAGATATGTTAGTATGTGTAGCTCTAGCCCTAACTCAAAATCTAGAATATTGTTCAAATAAAAAAGCTTCGTAAACTTGCCGACAATGAATTGTAGATTTTGTCAAATTTCCTATTAGGAGATTATTCACTGAAGGGAGGACTTTAATTAAAGTCGGCATAGACACTAATTGCATCATTGACACAACATAGACTTCAACTGGAAACCTAAAATCAAGATTAATTTTTTGTGAAGTGTGAAGATTTGACTATATGTAGTGAAGATACTTCATAATCATCACACACACATATAGTGTCGGCTTCTTCCACCACGAGGAAACAGTAAATTATTTAATTTAGAACAATATCCATCTGTGTTCAATAAAAACAAAAACTAGATCCATTTGCAATAGTAATGTGGTCGATCTCACTTTTTTTTAAAATTTGAACAATAAGTTTACACCTATTGTGCTCAAGCATAAGTGTTTAGTCTCATATCCGCTGCACATGAGCAAATTATTAAATATATGAGAGAAGTGGTTATATACTTATGTTTTAAAGTTTTGAATGAAGATGTAAATGTTTGTCCTAGATCATTGGATTATTGTTGCTCGTACGGCTTTCTCACAATACCCAACTGTGTCACTCTTATGTAACATCAATGCTTCATTTTGAAGGTATACTTGATCCGTCCCCAAGTTATAAACACTTTTTAAGAAAAAATATTTATCTTTAAATGTAAACCCTTATACAAATTACTAGATGTATTTATTATTTTTTCCTATACATATCCCTAATTAATTTTAATAACTTATCTTGAAATATGAAAAAGTCAAATATAATATACACATACAAGCAAGAGACAATTTAATAATATTATATTTACATAGAAAATAGACACATTAATTATACTAACAACTTTTTTTTTTAAAATGTGAAAAATACAAAGAGAGCTTATATATAGAAACGAAGGTGGTATTCAATTTTCTCAATTATTTTTTATGTCAGTGTCATGTCTGTAAGTGTTAAGTCTCATATAAGCTACGCATGAACAAACTATTGAATACATGAGAGAAGTTGTTGTATACTTAAAGTTTTAAAATTTTGAATGGAGATGTGATGTCCATTCGCCTGTCTGTCCTAGATCATTGGTTTATTTTTGCTCTTAGGGATCCTTCAGACTAAAATTAAACTTATGCAGCATCAATGCTTCATTTTGAAGGCATACCCAATGTCTTATGCTTACATTCAATTATTCAATTTTCTAAAGGGTATTGCTAACTTGTGCCCTTAGGGAACATGTTAAGATACCTAAAATAGAAATTATATATTAGAAATTGTGCTTATTTATTTCTCAAGAAGTTAAGAATTAATTTTTCATAATAAATATTTGCTATTGATGGAATTGTTAACATGTGCCATAAAAGGCACAAAGTTAGCATTACCCTTTTCTAAATTATCATTGATGTCAACTAATGTCGTGTCTAGTGTCCAAAGACTAATATTGTTAATTGTGTCTTATATGGAAATGATAATGCAACTATTGTGGTGTAAGGGCAACTTGTATTCATTTATCATTTTTCTTACCAACTAAAAAGATATATTAAGTGTGTGTATATATAGACACACACTAGTATGTGGATCCGTGCTAATTACGTGTTAGAATTTTGGTTAATTTTATTTATAAAAACCAATAATAGTTAGGTCTTGTCCCACTACATGTGATCGGTTACATGAATTATATGATGTCATAGTCACATGTTGTCAGTTTCAATGCCTTTAAACTAACTCGAACCACCTTATAATCGGTTTCAATACCTATAAATTATCCAATGTGTCCTCTCTCAAAGAAAGACTATCATTAACATATTGTAAATAAGAAACCACAAATATGATCTTTTAATTTAAAACCTTCTAAACAACCGATTTGAAACCTCTTTCTTCATGAGTCTACCCAATCCTTCTGCCACTAACAAGTATAAGAATGGGGCCAAAGGGTATCCCGATATGTATGAGACCGTTGCAAATATTGACTTGCTCCACGGGGTACCCATTAATCAAGAGCAAGGATTTTCTTGAAAACATACAAGCCTTCATCCATGTACTTCATTTTTCACTAAACCCAAACGTCATAAGCATATAGTTTAGAAAACTTCAATTCACCGAATCATATACCTTCTCAAAATCAACCTTAAAAAGTAATGCAATATTTACTTAACTCGGCCAAGTCAACTACCTCAATCGCCACCAACACCCCATTGTTTACCTTTTAAGATTTTTTTTTGAATCAACAAATTTTATTTAAAAACCAGATCCTTCCTCAAGACGAACAGAGATCAGTGATTCAAATAATACAAAAGAAGGACGCCGTATATAGGCAGAACATCCGAAAAATAAACATCATAAAAGACACCCCTACACTCAACACCTAGTCAAACCCCACTTGACAACACACACCAAAATAAACATCACCACCTAAAAACAGGCTCCTTCACAAAATGACCACTGAAAAAACGATATCCATAACCACCCATCACCACTACCCAACCCAAAATAACCCCCCTCTAAACGAAACACTTCATCCACATCACCTAAACTAAGCCACTATTCTAAAGATCAATCATCTTCCACCTCCTCACAACCTTCGGTTTACCTTTTAACCTTTTAAGATTATATATTGTGATATATTTATCAATCTAGTCCAAATCAGTTTTGTTGAATATGTATCCATATCATAATATCTCAAATTAACGACCGAACTTGTTTACTCTATGTTGCAATTAGAGTGATGAATCCGGATCATTTTATCCACCATTCCTCCTTTTTCCAAATGGTTGTAAAGTAAACACGATTGAATGATGCTAATAAGCACTAGGAGCTATCTTCTTTGAAGTTTGAACCCTTTATTAGTTGATACTCAAATCCATATATATCCTCCTCCAAGGGCTT
>Ga0315913_1009719_pt1 | contig 11217 bp, 8 predicted proteins | sample MpolsnodulesMG_FD_207736 | JGI IMG/M metagenome (GOLD analysis project Ga0315913, IMG submission 207736) | Medicago polymorpha root nodule microbial communities from Los Angeles, California, United States - small nodules | ecosystem: Host-associated > Plants > Roots > Nodule | place: USA... | reverse complement strand
AATAAGAAAATAATGCAATATCTGCCATATTCAAATTCCAATGAGTTTATTCACAAGTTAAACTAAAAATAACTAGCCATAATCTAGAAATACCAATTCCATTCTGCTTTACTGTTCTACATAAATTTACCATTAGTAATTCATGTCATTTCAATCAATAGACATATATAATAGAGTTTTACTACTACTGCAAAAAAAAAAAAAATCATGTTTTACAAATCATGCCACTAAAACACATGTAACAATTTATATCTATTGTGTTATCTAAACATGTAACATATTATCCAACCAGATGGTGGTGCAGAATGTATGTGGAACATCTGCTCTTGGTCCTGCAATGGAGTAATAACCGAGAAACTGATTGTTATCCTCATTTTGGCTGGTAGAAATCATCTCGGCAAACCAATATGGGCGTGCTGTTAACTTAAAACCACTCCCAGGAGGGAACGATGGGCTATAACTCTGTACCCAGAGATACCTCAAAGATTTTAAATTAGATGCAGCAACACCTAGCTTAACCTCACTGAAAAATTTGCACCCTCTGATTTCCAATTTCTGAAGACTTGGACAACCTCGGGAGAAAGCCAAGAGCCCTTCATCGGTTTGACCGCAATAACCAAGAAGTATCCATTTCAAGTTTACACCGAATCTTCCAATGTATTCTAGGCCTTTATCTGTCAACCCTCCCGACCTAAGATACAGAGCAAATCTTCTAAGCTTTACACAACCTTGTAGTAATTCCTTTACTCCATCGTCGAGTGGAAGATTAGGTATCACCTGTTGGTGGTTTAGCAAGGTGAGGCGAAAGTCACACAAGTTCTTCAAGTGAGTACCTATATGTATTAGTACTTGGTTTGTGATATTGGATACATTAACAGAGATGTACTCAAGCTCAGGACAACCATTTGATATTGCAATTAGTCCTCTTTGGGTAACTCTGGCTTCTTCGTCTTCCCTTCGTTCATTTTCCGTTTCGATTCTTAGTCGTTTTAGCTTCTTACAATATTGACCAAGTTCGATTAATCCTTTGTTTCCAATTACATCCATTGTCTGTCCATGGGGAAAAAATTATTGGTTCACTATAAATATTTAAAATATAAAATAAACGGTTTCATGTTTTCATAGCCTTCCAAATTATCCATATCATTTTATTTTGAAATCATAGTTTTAAGTTGCAGTCAGCAACCACAGCATAATGTTTTTAGAGGCTTTAGTGACTAATATTGTGGTTGCATAGGCAACACTTATCCATGATATCAAAGATCGCAGCGCAATTACGACCGCAGTTTAAATGAAATATATATATACTTATGCATGGTGGATAAATTTTGAAGGCTAGAGGACTAGAATTGGAAGACCACCAAAATAGATTAAATTAATCATACCAAGTATTTGAAGGGTGAGCAAATTTAACTTGATAAAGCTCTAGAATATTACCTTGAGGGTTTCCAAGTTGGGGCATAATCTGATTAATGTACAATGATCCTCCATATCCAGCGTTGAATAGCGAAGATCCAACATTTTCAGTTGGGCTACAGGAGAAGGGAACATTATTGGCAAATCATCCTTTCTAATATCTACCAAACCCAATCGACTTAACCTTGCTGGTAATACAGAAGCATAATTCTCTGGATCTTTATTGTAGAAACCTCCACAAAATTCTTCTAGAGAAGATGCATATCGAAAGAAGTTCTTCAGATCCAAGATTTCGCAATCAGTAATTTTCACAGAGGCCAAGTTGGGGCAGTTTTTTGCCAGCAGTTCAAGGTCCTCAATGTTGATTTTGATTTTGTTTAAGAAAAGATCAGTCTTGAAAAAATTCAATGTCACAAGAGCTTTATTGTTCAAAGCAAGCTCATGCAGCCACTTACCATCTTCATTCTCTTTCTCACTAACTGAGCTTTCCTCCATAAACAGGACTCTTAAATTTCTGCCAGAAAGTAAATTAAGTCACAATTTAGCAACATCAAGCTCTATGAAATACTATTATTCTCATATTTCATGTTTTAAGAAGAAAAGTTACTACTTACGTGCAAGAACGACAAATATCCTCAAGTCCTTTTGTCGTAAACCCACTACAGTTATCAAGCACAAGAGAAAAAAGACTCTTGCCTCTCTCCGCAAGAATTGAAAGATCATGGTCGCTCACAATCATTCTCTTGAAGTGTAAAGAGTTCAAACAATTATCATAATTTTGAATCATTCTAATCCATGGAGAAGCATAACCTCCCCAATTCTCCGGTATAAAACCACACTTTGCTGCTCTAGGTTTCCCTTTGAGCTTCAATGATTTAAGTTTAGGAAACCGTTTCTTGAGTTTTTCCGGAGTGGAGGCGTAAATTAGAGGAATTGTGATGTGTTTCCGTGTAGTTGAATCCATATCCCTCCATTCCTTACGTGTCTGTTTTTTAGATGCAATAATCATTAGTTACAAAATAAGTTAGTTACAAATTACAAAAATCAATCAGTTACCTGAGAAAGCAGGTTTCTGAGTTCGAAGTCATCCATGTTATGCATAATGTGTTCCACAACTACATCTGGAATGCTCACATTTATTCTTCTGACACCATCATTCTCCATTGCTGAAATAAAATTTGAAAATTGAAGCTATTACACTGAAATGAAAGCTTGGTTGGTGTGATGAAGATGATGATGGTAGAAGGGGTATTTATAACAAGTGAAAGGAGCATGGAATGAAAGGAAACTTGATTATTCATCTTTGCTTTGCTTTGTTGAAATTGGTGGGTTTGGTATTGTTCTTGGAACAAAAGAAAGAAAGAAATAATGAAGAGAGATTGTATGAGTTTCAAGTAAAGAAGAGAAAGGAATTTGGTATTAATTAATGAAGAAGAGAAAGGAGTAAGGTAAAGCAGATACAAAGGTTCAAATGAATAAATTTTACCTTGAAAAGTGAAGTATGAGAGCTGAAGAACTGCGAACGACGTTGAAACCAGACGACGAAACCCAATTGCCCAGAACAGAGATGGCAAAGCTGAAATAAGAAATTACAAAGAATTTAAAAAATCAAGAAATTAACAAACTATTGATGTGAAGTTATAAACTGTTGACAAACTATTGAAGTGAAGTTACAAACTATTGAAATCAAGAAGCAATAGGTAATAAGTAATTAATACTTTCAATTTGAAACTGTTATATTCTAAACAATATTGGATGCAAAAATATGTTAAGACAAATTGGTAAGAATGCTGATATTTCACTGTTAGGTTAATTTAAAAATTTGGATTTCTTTGTAGACACCTGAGAGAATGCATAGCAACTACATGTCTGATTATACATGTTCAAAATCCTAAGTGTGGATTTTCATACCACACTTATGTTGCAGTTTCTACATCTTATTTTGGTAGTCATTGCACAATATGGTGGATTCGCTGAACCTAAAATATCAGATAGAAAAGACTTCATAGCCACCAATAAAAGACTTCACATTGCCGATGCTAAGTTAAAAGTTGAATTCACATTGCCACCAATCATCCTTTCATATACATTTTAATTCACTAGAATTTTGCATCGAACACGAATCCATTGTGTTAGACATGTACTCAGTTTGTACAAGATTTCACTAAATGCAAACCTATGTTGTATTGAAGGAACAATAGAGCTCATTTCATTGAGAGTGCATAGGAATGTGACAAAGTAGTAATCTGCATTGCCTGAAATCTTAACCAAGCATGGTCTTGACTCGAGCATTGCGTTTAAGCATTGCATTAGGAAGAGCTTATTTGAGTTTCTTTTTTTAACTATAAATTTGAGCTTATCTTATCACCAAGTCATTTAGAATTATCAAGTCACATGCAAGATACAAATACAAGATTTCACTAAATGCAAACCTATGTTGTATTGAAACTTGATTTAGTTCCTTTCTGCATATATAATGAGCTAGTAGTGATTTATTCAAAGCCATTTAAGTTAATTATCCTTCTCAATCTCTATTTTTCCTCAAACATCAAAGTGATTCATTCACAAACATAGAGCACATAACAGATTCAGGGCAAAATCAGCCACCAAAAAAATCTACGAAAAATAGAAGGGTTTAAATAAGCAAAGCAAATATCAAATCTCAAATCATGGATACAGTTACACAACAAAAGCCAATAACCAAAGCTTCAAATGAATAACAAAGTGTTTTCGTACCTTGAGTTTTAGTGTATTAACAAGTGAAAAATAACCAAGTAGATGGAAATTACTTCTGAGTTGTCTAAAATAACTTCTGATTCAAGGTTATGAACAATCAATTGTGACAAGAATTTTATGGTTTTAGCCTAAAACTTGGGTATATAATTTTCAAGCAATATAAATATTGCTTTTACCATAGTTTCTAAATTAATTAAATGTAATGTAATGCTCTTTGTTTTATGTGGTTCTTGTTTATCCTTATTACTTGTTGAGAGCCGTTAAGTGTGATGTTTTTTAAGGTATCTCAAGCTTTTGTTTAGGTCCTTACCTTCTTCCCCATTCTTAGAAACGATGGTGCACTTGTGTTTGTACTCACTTTGCTAAAAAAGAGAATATAGGTAGCTTTGCAAAGGGGTGGACCCAATGACATACACTTTCATGATTTTAAAGTAAGAGATGCACATTTACAAGCATTTAAATTTGACAAGGCAAAACAAAATTCATTTTGGATTTGGTTTCATTTTCTTTCTTTTTTGTTTTCAAATTATGACCATACATATTTTCTGAGAGGAAATAATGACCATATTAAAATTCATTTTTTTACTAAAATTGTCAAAGGTCCACTCTTTGAAATTCAATTATTTTTTTAAGTGTAAATTTAAAAACACACATATATTGAACAAAATTAAAATAAATAATTTACAATAAAGTGTGAAAAAATATAGGGTTAAATATGTTTTTGGTCCCTATAAATATATCAAATTTCCGTTTAAATCCCTCTAAAATATTTCTTCGACTTTTAGTGCATATAAAATTTTCAATCATCACTTGTGGTCCCTATTTTTATGTCAACTCGTGTATTTTTTTTAAAGAAATTGTCCATCAATGTGTAGAATACTGTCAAAATCTCTCCAAAAATTTTTTTTTTTTAACAAAACATTAATTAAATATGAATTTTTAACCGCAAAAAATATAAAAATTCATATTTAATTCATGTTTTGTTGAAAAATTCTAATTATTTTTTGGAGAGATTCTAATAATATTATAAACTTTATGCAAAATTGCATTCAAAAATATGAATTCTACATTAGAGTTTACTTTAAATGAGAGACCAAAAGTGTAAATTGAAAACTTTTGGGAGACTAAAAGTCGAAAAAAGAATTTAGAGGGACTAAAATGAAAAATTGGTATACTTATAGGGACTAAAAATATATTTAACCCTAAAATATATATAGGACAAAAGGAAAATTCAGTAATATTCACACTTATAATGGACACATTAACTACACCACCAACTTTTTTTTTAATATACGTGAAATTGGTATGAGGAACTTATAAAAAGAAACAGAGGAGTATATATCTTGATTTTCTCTAACTAGCCCAAAAATCTTCTTGTTTGATGATTGAGAGTCATCCCTTATAAATCGATCGAGTAATGTTAGATGGACTTGGCATTATGGGTCTTCATCCTACTTAAGCCTACAAGCTATACAATAAGTATAACAAGTATCATATAATCTAAGAGATACTTGTCATAGCTCCCATCTCTCCTGTTAATTTGTAATGTCCTCAAATTTTGAACATTATTTGCAGTTTTTTATTTCTTGTGTCAATTAGGTGCTTATGTTATCAATTTATCAACTTACCAAATATTTTTTGTTGTAGTTTTTGTTTTATTGTATTATTCAACTAGAGATATAAATCTTTGAATGAAACGCTACTATTGAAGTTTTGAAATTATCGATGCATTGCTTAGTGGCTAAAACACCACTTTTGATTCATATTTTTAAACCAATTTATATATAACATTTGTACTATTTTACGAAATTGTGTAAAATATTGTACAAAATTCTTAAAGAAATAGAATTTTTTAATAAAAAATGAATTAAATATGAATTTTTAACCATAAAAAAATAAAAATACATATTTAATTTATATTTTGTTAAAATATTCGAATTATTTTTGGGAGAGATTCTTATAATATTATAAATTGTTCAACAAAATTTTATTCAGAAATATGAATTCTACATATGAATTTACTTGAAAAAAAAAGACCAAAAATAAAGATAAAAAATTTTGAGAACTAAAAAACAAAGATATTTTTTAGAAGGGATAAAACACAAAGTTGATATATTTAAAGATATAAAAAAAATTCAAATGAATAATTTTACTTTAAGTCATGAATTAGACCCACCAAGTTACAAACACTTGTCATAAAACCTCTACGCACTAAATGAATAATTCTTCAAGAGTTGCGGCTGCAATTCCAACTTTATTGCTTAACTAGGTATCCTATTTGGTCTATTTTTGGCACAGCCAAGTCATTCTTAGTCAAATTAGTCTTAAAATATATCCTTCATCTCAAAATAAATGTCACTTTAATACATAGAAAAATAAATGTCACTTTAATACATAGAAACATAAATATATAGATAACTTTAAAATGCCATATAAAATGAAATACCTTATTTTGAGTAAATTTCATCTAGCAAAATAGTGCTAGTGCAAATCAATGATACAAAAATGGAATTATATCAGTGGATGTTGTAAGTTTGACATACGATAATTAGTGTGATATCTTGTCCCCACTTTTAAATACAAAACTGGTGTGAAACGTTGTATTATTATGAATAATAAAGGTATGATAAAACTACATACAGTATCTGCTTTTTATCCAAAAAAAAGGGTATGATAAAGTCATATAACCCCTAATTTATTAATAATCAAGTGTTGAAAAACTAACATACATGACATAGAACGGAAGCAAGGCTTACCAAGCACTAAACCTAAAAGATAAACAGACAGGTTGCAAGCGACAAACCTATCAAATAAAGATTTTCAGAATCCACTAGAATTGAGAGAAAAGTCTCGAATATTTTTATTGAAAGAAAAAGTGTCTCTTAGGCTACATAAGTTTTGTTTAAATACTAAAAAAAAATAACAAACCCGTATGGGCCGAAAAATAACAAAACGAATTAAAATAGAAAGTTCTAGAATATACTGAAATATTAAAAGGCGGTTTCCGGCCTTCAAACGACCTCGAATGACTAAAATAACCCCTACATCATGGCAAAGCGATGATTTATGCTCGTGAGATCCGGGGGTTTCTGAAAAGGTATAATTCAGGTCAATCAGACACCGGATGCAAAATCTGCACCATTCCTTCTGGCGCGCCACTTCGTCTTCGATTCGTGTTGTCAGCTTGTCTACTTCAATACAACACCAACTCTATGATTAAAGAGGTGTTGAAAACTAAAATGCAACACCAATTTTATCTTAAAATTCGCTATTCCTTTTTATTTTTCAAATGTTGCTTGCGTTAAAAAGAACCGCATCTAGCCTAAAAATAGAGAAATGATATTTGTACAATCATTTTATGACAACTTTTTAACAACATTCTCTCTCATACTCACATTATATTCTTATTCTCTTTCTTCCTTTTTCTCTCTCTATTGTTTTGGGCCAATGAGAAAAGAGAAAATGAATGTTGTCATCAAAGTTGCCACCAATTGATGTACATATATCACTACTCTAAAAATATCTGAGCAATGGGCTCACTATCACTTTTCTTTTTATTAAAAGTTAGAATTCTATCTTCTCCCAACAAAAATTGCTCACTCCCAACCAAACTTTCTAAAATACCCCTGTGTGAGTTAACTCACGCTAGTGTTAATTCTACGTGAGTTAACTCACACTGCATGAGTTAAGTCATGTTAATGTTAATCTCTGCGTGACTTACCTCACACTGGATGCAGGTTCTGCGTGAGATAACTCACGCAATGTCTGTGCTCAGTCCCACAACAAGCAGAAGTACTAATTCCCTAATTGCATTCCATCCATCATTCGTACATACATTCATTCAACCATTCATTAAATCATTCATTCATTCCTTAATAATTTTGATAAGCAAAATAAATGAAAATTAACTAAAATGTCATAAATAAAACGCAAATGCGAAAATGTAAATATATTACACCCATATCTAACAAAATGCCATAAAAAACTACAAAGGTAACATGTCATAAAAAAAGACCCTACTGCTCCCGTGGACTCATAGGCGGAGCCCTTCATGGAGATTTTTCTAGGTAACAATTATAGGTCCATTTTGCGAGATTTTAAACAATTTTATGAAGTTTTTTGTTTTCGACACATCGAAATCTCTATAAAGTGGTGTAGTGGCCCACCCAAAAAAATTAAAAATTAAAAAAAATCATACATTAAATTTGTGAGATTTTAAATTTTAAACAATTTTTAACGGTTTTAGATTTTGGCGATTCCGCAAGTAGTATACATGATTTTTGTCGTGTCTATGCTTGGGTGGTTAGCAAAGGTTTACACACCTTCTAATTTGTGGGGGGTTTCAAACCTCTCTTGCATTGTCTCTCAACTAAAACTTGTTTCAATTAACATTTGTACTATAAAAAAAAACTTCATAATTTAGTGGCCCACCCAAGCTTTTTTTTTTCTGGCTCCACCACTGCGTGGACTCCTACTCCTCCTCCGTGGAGCCGACACCTCCTCCAACACGCGATACTATTGTCGGATGGTCTCCATAACGCGGGCAACAACATGATTTGAATACACATCAAGAATCCCATCCATAGTGCTGTCAACTAAGACTCTGATATTTTGGATGACCTGGAATGAGTTGGGAGGATGTCTGACCCACTACTGCTCAACAATAACATCTTCGTAGACAAGTCTGGGAACTGTGTACTCAGGAACGACAATAGGGGAGATCATAAAGGATGGGATACATGGTAGAACCATTTCATGTACCACTTTGAATTCTTATGCTCCTCATCCTCCGAGACCAGATTACCCCTCTCCTGCTGGGTAAGGACATGGACATCAAACTCCAAGAAGCATGTGACCAACTCCGCTGGCTCAAGAGGCCCAATCGTCGTAGGAGGTCTAGGATTGGTCTGAACATAGTCGTACTGCCTTAAAACCTTTTACAGCCCGTTTTTCGCTAGATTTATTTTATTATTTGATTACATGTGTTTATATGTGCTTATATGCGATTAATTGCCCCTGTGTGTATTTTGGGTTAGGATTAGTGGATTTCGGTGTTAGAAAGGTATTATAGTCATTTTAGACTCAGGGTTATTTCGGTCATTTTGTGAGTAACGGTAATTTAGTAATTTCATGGTGAGGGTTATTTTTAGTTCTTAGTGAGAACCATTATTATTTTACTAAGTTACTAGTGGGTTACAGTAATTTATTTTATAACCGGTAGGTGATCGTTATTATTATTTTTATCGGTAAGTGAGTAGAAACATTTTGAATTGGTGAATTAGTGTTGTGAGCCCATTAAGACATTAAGAGGGTTAGGCCCAATTGTGTAGAGACTATATAAGCATTAGTCATTAAAGAAAATAGGGTTACACAATCATTTCATAAGTTTTTGAGAGAGGTAGAGAGAGAAGGTGCTAGAAGAGAAGAAAAGGGTTTTGAAGAGAGAAGAACAAGGAGTGCAAGAAGAGGGTAGAGAATCAAGGGATTGAAGCTAAAGTGAAGCCTTAGCTTAGAATTGTGAAGATTTAAGGTAAGGGGGCTAGTTTTCATTCATAATCTTTTGTATAATTTCTTTTCTACTTCTACCCATAAGTGCTTAATTGTATAAAGTGATTATTGTGAATTTAATTGATGAAATTCGTGCTTATGTGTTGATGCAATGTTTGGGTATGTGAATTTGATGTTAATTAAGTTATTGATGATGAATTTACATGTTTAAGTTATGTATATAGGTATACTTGTGTTTTTGCTCAAAATTGGTGAATTATAATGTTGTTGTTGATGAATTGTAGAGGAATTCACTTCTGATTATTGTTGTTGTTGTTATGAGATGTTGTTGATGATTGAAACCTTGGGTAATCTTAACCATAGAGCTTGAAGTGAAATTGTGTTGTTCTTGAAGGTTTTCATGAAAAATGAGTCAAATGGTGATTTTTGTTGAAATGATGTTTTAGTTCAAATTTTATATGGATTTGAGTGTCTTTTCATGTTTAGAAACGTTTAGACAAACTTTGGGATCAAATTTGGGCATTGGGAAGTCAAAATTGGGATTTTGGAGTGAAAAATGGGTTTTTCCCGAGAGCTACCTGTCATAGCTCGCCATGGCGAGTACAACAGTTGTCTAACTCGCCATGGCGAGTGATTTACTCGTCGGGGCGAGCTGCACAGTGACATCATTCTCTCTTTCGCGTTCTTGCATCTTTTTCACACATTTCTGTTTTGAATTGTCTTTTGGTGTAAACATGAAAGTTTTAGATAATTGTGATATCTTTCCAGTGGCTTTGGTTTGACTTGAAAATGATTTTTAGATTTTGAGTTATGATGAAAACACTCCAAGTAGGTCTTGGAGAAATTTTAAAGAAACCCGAAACTTATGGTTTGTTTCCAAACTTCAAAACTAGAAGTATTAGGAGTTCAATTAAGAGGTTTAAGAGTATTTAACCTATGTCTTGTTGAATATAACTTGGTTTGTTTTGAAAATGATTTGGTTTTGCAATATAGAAAGAATGATACGAATTTGTCGTAACTTTATGATTTTGATGATTTTGTCGTAGTCGGCCGGTGAAACGCACATGTATATTCAACTACACTCATATGTGATCTAAGTGTATTCATAGTCGAGGCCCTAGAGTTTATTTACTTGGTTTTGGTTCAATTGTCTCAATTCATTTAAAGTTCTATGTTAGTGTTGAACTATGTGAAGAAGTTGATGTTAGTGAATGCATATATGTTGATTGATTGAGATGATGTTGGTGAATACATATATGTTAATTGAATTGTGAATGTTGTTGGTGATTGCATATATGTCAAGTGATGGTGAATTGTTGGTGAATACATATATGCTAAATGATTGGTGATGATGTGGTGAATTGTTTGTGTGCATTGTGTTGAGTCATATGTTCATGCATACATGACTGATGGTGACGGATGTTTATATTCAAAATGTAAGACGGGTGTGAAATCTTACATACGATGTTTTTGTTGCATCGAAGGTGACGACCTTGAGGTGATTTGGTACCGCATGCATCTAGAAGAGTCTAGAACATTGCATGCATTTGAATAATT
>Ga0315913_1009716_pt1 | contig 11220 bp, 7 predicted proteins | sample MpolsnodulesMG_FD_207736 | JGI IMG/M metagenome (GOLD analysis project Ga0315913, IMG submission 207736) | Medicago polymorpha root nodule microbial communities from Los Angeles, California, United States - small nodules | ecosystem: Host-associated > Plants > Roots > Nodule | place: USA... | reverse complement strand
TCACTAGCGAAAATCGTATCTTCATAAACTGTTTTTTCATAAATAACCTTAAAAACTTATAAATAATACATAAAAACTTATTTATTTGCATAAGCTGTTTTATATAAGCTATAAAATAATCTAATTCAAACGGGCCCTTAGAGATAAATACAGTTTGACGTAGAGTTATTCTAGTCAGGAATCAACATCGACCGAAGTTTAGTTTTGGTAGACTAAATTTTTTTTTTTTTGAAGGAGGTAGACTAAATATTATTGTTAACCACTTTCTCTGTTTTACAACATATATTAATGGAAGTATATGGTGCTATGATATACTTCGTAACCTATGCATTTATAAGAAAACACAAATAGAATAGGTTATTTTTAAGCCTTTGTTATATTATTTTCATATTTCAATTATTTTCTGCATACAAAATTTTAGGAAATCCAACGTAATTACATGGATGAAATTATTGCTAATAAGTCTTCAATAATTTTTATTTTAGTTATATTTTTCAAATAATCCTTTAGCTAATTACTCTCTTATTTTTTATAAGCAAAGAGATAGGGAGGGCATCCAGAGAAATCCACAACATCCCAACTAGGTTGGCACCCCGCGTAAACCTCCATCCTCTACCGTCCACTCCATAAATATTATTAAAAAAAGGGGAGAAATATATACAAGAGAAGGGGGACCAAACCAAAACCCTCAAAAGACAAGAAAAAAAACCTATGGAAACCTATAATTAGGTAAACCGATGCGGTCTCGGTTGAAGTCCTGCGACAGAAACCGAGGTAAAAAAATCCAACCAAATGGTGCCAGAAATAGAGTGACCATAGTTTGCTAATTTGTCCGCACAACAATTTCCCTACGGAAAATATGAGAGCAAACTGAATTACTTCTCAAAAGTAAACAATTATGCCAACAATTTCTCAGAAGAAACGGGATAACATCTGGATGATGAAAAGCATGCACAACAGAAGTGGAGTCACTCTCTAACCAAAGACGCCTCCAACCATGAGAGGCCGCAAACTCCAATGCTACACTAGATGTTATATTCCGATTTAAAGAAAATTATTTTGTTGAGAAAACACTCATTTTAGTTTTCAAATATATAAGTACATCAGTTTAAATTTTAAGGAAAGTTAACATTATAATTTTTTTCTTATCAATTATGAAAAGTGTTATGTGGTTCAGTCTTATAGACCTAATCCACACATGAGAGTACATAGGAATTTCACTTTGATGAGGAACAATACAAGATCAAGTACATGCCTTTGACACTCTATAATGCACACAATCCCTTCCATTTCTCCAATTTTCTTTTCATATGTACTTACATGAAATATGTAACACTTTCACTACTAGAAATATGTAACACTTTCACTACTAGAAAAATCTATTCCTAAACATGTCTAAGACGGAATCAGAGACGGAACTAGGTCCGTCGTTATTTTCGTGGTCGCTAAAGCCTTCAGAGACGGAATTTTAATTTCCATAGAGACAGAATAAAGCCGTCTATAGTTTATAAATTCTGTTGCTAAATATTAAATGAAGGAAGAGTTAAATCCGTCGCAATTAGAGACAAAAACCACCATCTCAAATAAGCACAATCCGTCTCTAACCTTCGTTGCAAAATTTATAAATTCCGTCTCTATTCAATTAAAATTCCATCTCTAAAAACAATATATATATTTATATATTATAAATTTTGCCTCAATATTTCAAATATTTAATGCTAAAATAATGTTTATAATATTCGTTATGTTTATCAAACTCTCAAGAATGTCAATTATATTTTGATAAACAACAAATATGCAAAACTGAAATGAAAGTACAACAGTCATACAACAAAACATCACATGATATTAAAATATAGTGTTGTCCAATATATATGTGAAAAGATCATGATGTTTGGTTTAACCAAATTAGACAAATAAAAGTAACCAAACCAAAGTTCATCATCAATCCATCTTGTCGTTACCAATATAAAATTGTCCAAAATGTAAAAAGTTCATGATATATGTTTGATCTAACAAAACAATATAAACAAAAGTAACCAAACTAAAGTTCATCCATCTTGTTGTTACCATTATCACCCTCTCCTTCACGTTGAATTGAAGAGTTCAAATTAGGCATAAAATTCCCAAACATTCGCTCTTTGCGCTTAATTTTCTGTTATCATTATTTGTTCAAGAATTTTCTTCTCAAGTTCAACAGTTAATGCTTTAAGCATAGCCTCCATAGCAACAACCTTTAACGCCAAAGACAGGTGTATACAACTATCTTAACTTGAACAAGGCATTTTTCAACGCCAAAGACCACCTACTATTCAAGGTTTTTTTAGTCATAGCTTCATCATTTGCAAGCAACTTGAATTTAGCCTACAAACAAAAAAATATCATGAAGGTGTATTTTGAAAAGGACAATCAACTTTCAACCTAATTAACAACAATATTAAAGGTTCATATTTCATATCATACTAGTTAAAAACCCGTGCTTCGCGCGGGTTGAATATCGCGTTTTTGAAATATTTTTACATTTTAGCAAATTAAAGGAAAGAGCAAAACAAAAGTATTGCACACGGATGATCAAGTTTAGGGAAAATGCAAACTTCATAAATGTGAAAAGCAACTTAAAAAGCGCATGACACCAAAACTTAAAAAAAAATCAAATGACACCAAAACTTAAAATTGAGTTTTAAATTTCAGTGAACAAATTTGCCTGTTAAATACTGGAACCAAAAGTTAAGATCATAGCTTTTCATATTAACAAAATGATATAAAATATTTGTACACTATAGAAACCTTTGCAACTTCAAAGAATAATTGATGAAGCAGAAAGGGTTAACAATTGTATTTCACTTCTAGAGTGGCTATTTCTATGTGCTTTTCTGAAGGATGGCCTGCTGGAGATATCTTAAAGCTTTCCGATAATTAAAGAAACCCATAAACCAGAACTCGAAACCATCCATAGTGACTATTTCTATTGTACTTTTCTGAAGCTTTCTTCACATTTTGACTTTGGTTGACATGCTGAATCTTTTCGTGTGGAATAGAGACCTAAAATAGTTAAAAAAAGTTAAAGTTAACGATACATGCTGGCCGAAATAGTAAACAAAGTAAGTGTGGAGAAATAGAGAGCATCAACATGAACATTTAAGCAAAAAAATCACCTTATAGCGGACTCTACTCAATTCTCCTTTTGGTGAAGAGATCTTGATTGATTTCTCACTATAAAAAGCAACTTTGTGAGTGGAAATGAAAAGGAGGCCAGCAATAGGACCTGATGTGGTTGATAAGTAACACTGTGATTCTTTCAACAACTTTTGTCCTTCTTTAACACTAAAAAGTTCCATAAAAACTTTTTCTACTCCTCCAACCTAAAGAATTCTGGCTCCCAGCCTCAATTTCCCTTTTACTATATCTGCTATCTTTGGTCCAAGTATCATTGTAGGGTAAAATAACAGTTTCAAGTGATCAGTTACAACTTCACTATATTTTCCAATCATGCCAAAATATGCATTATACTTAGTTTGGAAGCAATGGCATATATATTTGGATTTTCATAAAGTACTATCACAAAGTGCTTGTTTCATGCCTTGAAACTAAGCAAAAGTGAAAAATTGAAAATAAGTCTTCCAAGATTACATACCATGCTCTCGGACGCCATGTGCAAAACCATAAGCTTTTTTTTCCAAACATGTTCATCTTAGTCAGAACTGATATTAATTTACCTGAAAATATAAAAAAGACCATGATCAATAATGTTAAATTTGAAAGAAGTATTTGATGAAATATAGATTTAGTAACGTAGATGTGTCCTACCCTTCTTTGATTTTGTGATAGACTTACAATATTTGCCTGTAGAATTATGCAAGTATCTCTTTGAGGCCTTCCAAGTCGGATAAGTTGAACTGATAGAAATTCCATTTAGTAGCTCTCGAAGAAATGAGGTATTCATTTCAGTGTGCATAGCAATACGCCACAATGATCAGTTCAAATAATAATAACAAAATATAGTTATTCCAAGTTTAAAGGGTTGTGATAAGACAAATACCTTTAGGGAATCAAACAACTACAATAAACACCAACAAACGGGACCAAACACACCTTCTCAGTCTTTAACAGACTTGGACGATTTCCTGGACCTCTTCACAGCAACCTCATCAAAGTCTTTCATGAGACTCCTCTTGGTAGTAAGATTGGATGAACCAAAATCCAGATTCTCATCATCGTTCAAATCAGAAGTAGAGATAGCCTTAAGAGACAAAATCCTCAGTCTGTGAAGCGTCAACAGAGCCAACAATCTTCTCAGCATCAACAACCTCATCATCAAGTGAAACAGTCGACGCCTAATGATAAATTTAGGTCCATTGAAAAACACAGCCTTGAACAATTCAAAACAAATAACCAACAAATGAGGTGTAAAAATTACCTTAGAAGGAGAGTAAATCTCATCATCAGTGAGAAACAATTCATTAATAGCTTCATCAATACAGACCTTTCTCACCCCATAATTTGCTTGTATACTTAAAAAACAAAACACTTCAAAATATATGTATACTTGCTCCTCCGATTAGATGAAAGGGACCAATTAAAAAGGATTGACATTTTGAAATTAAATTTGCTCCAACAAATCTTTCTATGCAAGGTAAAGAGAACTGAAAAAGTAACAATTCAAAGAGCAAATTGAGCAAATTACGGAAAATAGCCGCATAAACATTCAAACAACTCCATCCCTGATAAAAGCGAAACTAACCATGGCAAATTGATTGCTAATAGTTATTATAGATGAAAGAAGAACAAAACACCTAACCTCGGAACAATATGAGAAACATATTTAGCACATCTCTTGCAAAAATACGTATTCGAATCACCAGACAACGACTTGCAACACATCAGGAAGGAGATGCAGCCGTCTTATCTCCTTTAAGAAGGATTTCCTTTCCATTCAACACATCAAACACAACCGGATAAGTTAAATCACCATCAGCCTGAAAAAGAATGAAATTAGCAGAGTCAACCATACTAACTCGGACATTATGAAGTGAAAAAGGGGGAAAAGGGAATAAAGGAAGCAAAGGCATCCACACAAACCTTAGACTCAGCCACAACCTAAGCACAAGTTTTCCCAATAAGTTGTTGAATATCAAAATCAAACATAACAACTCCATAAAGCATTGAGAAAACTCTCCACATTCATTGAAGCAGATGAAGATGTTGGCGACCAAAGAAATCTGATAATGTAAACATTGAATTTTAATAAGATTCTGGCAAAATATAAAAAGCTGAATGAAGGTGCAAAACAAATTCCGGTCATAATATGTATGGTCGTGGTCATAATATGTATGAACTTGAAACGAAAGAAGCTTCCGAAAAGGTTGTGATGAAAGAACCTAAACTTGTCTTACTTTGCTTTGGCAGAAATCTTAAAGAGGCTTTGAGAAAACTTACAACAATTGTAAGGCGATCCATACATTAAGTTTTTCCAAAAGAAAACTTACAATAATTGTTATTTTTTTTAACCTTTCTCACATAGTTATTCCCTAGATTAATGTTGGATTCCATTTTCTTCATTGCTTTAATGTCACCTTTTCGATGCTTCACTCTTCTATCTTGTAGTTGAATCAATTGATCCAACTTATATGGAGAGGGTATTCTTCAATAAAGTCAGGACTTGGACTATAGCCATTAACCATATCTTTTTCAAGAAAATCACCTAATGAGGTGTTTTGGTTCACAAGCATGGCTTTTTGCAGGTGAAGTATTCCATTTGAGTTTCTTGGCAGAATAAGAACTCTTTTTTAACATAAAACATACATAAAACTTATAAAAATTCATTTGTAACAAACACAAACAACGTAAATTTCAATCACGAATTTTCTGCATAAAAATCTGTAAAAAAAAATCAGTTAAAACAACACAAACAATGTCACTTTCAAGATGAGTTTTTCTGCATAAATACTTGCAAAAATTCAGTTAAAACAAACACAAACAGTGTCACTTGCAGCTGCACATTTTCTGCATAGAAGTACAAAAAAACACATCCAAAATGATCCCAATTAGTCCCAACAATTCAAATTCATTTGATTTCAGTTACTATCATTCTAATAGAGTCTTAAAATGATCTAATTCTGGAACTACTTGACCTATCACGAGAATTTTGTATGAAAATCTAATTTTCTCATACATAACACAAAACACATTATTCTTAAACTACAATCTAATTTTGCAAATTTTTATTTCATTAGGAGAAAACTTAAATCTAGGCAATCAATATCAAAATAGAGTTAGTAAAATTAAACATGATGATTAATGCATAAAATAAAACTTAGACCTAATGAGTACCATGTGCTCTATAGCAAGTGTTATTGCAACTTGACCATATCCTACAAAAGATTATTGTGTTGCTGCAAAGAGAGAACATAATGTGGGATAAGAAACAATGGCATAAAATGAACCATATCCTATTGCGAGTGTTAAGACATGCATATTAACAAATATTCACCCTTCAATAATCAATAAATCTGAGATTTAAGAATAGGACTGACCCATTGAACACGTCCAAAGGCATCAAATCGCGCTATCATCTTTGATACATGTTTAGCCTGTAAATTCAACAGACTCATTTAATATGGTAAACATTTGTTTGACCTTTAACTTTGCAGGAATCGAAGAGCTTTCTCATTTCAATTGGAGAGTCTCGACGAGACATCAAGCCTAGAGCGCATATTCAGAGTTTTGACAAAGCAAGGCTGAAAGAACATTCACGTCGAGTTCAAGCAGTCAAGACGGGAAAACACGATTTCAAACATTGAGACGGTTTCCTTTAGTGGAAACGTGGGGCAAGCAGTTGTCCAAGATGGACGAAGTACTGATCATGGGGTTAGTGGTTCGCCATCTAGGTTTTTTTTAGTATAAATAAGAGTTTCCAAGCCGGAAAGTGGGTCACAAATCATATACAAAATTCTAGAACACTCAAACTACCGGCGTTTAGGGAAACGAGTTATACAGAACGTATGTAAACTGATTTGTAGACCATGATCAGTCGAGAGACATTTTACATTTCCTTTGAGTTTACGTGCGTAAACTTACTTTTTTTTTATCTTTTTTACTTGCTTTATTTAAGCTTTTCCTTGCAATCTCAAACCTCTCAAGAGACAGTGCCTTTTACTTTCAAATCCGTCCTGCTCTCTAAGCAACCTGAGTGCATTTCGTGGCCTTTTTTCAAACTCTTTTTTGATAAAAACCTTTGCACAACGATTTTGAGATTTCTAGTTTGATCTTACTTGTAATAATCAGAACTAGCCCCCGTTTGCCAAAATCACAGGCAAACAATACATAAGAAGTAAAATAAAATCAGAAATTATTTTGTTGATGCAGAAACTTTAAAAACTAAAAGTATTGGTTGTAAAGACCGTGCGAAAAAGAATTGAAAATAGATATTACCAGATCTCAACAAAAGAGAAGAAATGTGCATTCTAAATTTGTGGTAAAGACCGGGGTAAAAAAGAAAGGAGTGTGGTATGAACTCAACATTACTATTCATAGATGATTAGTTACAATTTTCTATGGATATTGTGTAGACAATCAGTTGAGAAAAGCAGAACAATCAATGCACAGATTTTACAGAAAACAAACAAAAATCAATATGTTCTTATCAGCTCAACTCATAAAATCAGCAACCAATGCATGATAGAATATAAGAAACAAAAAAATAAGAAAGAAGTGAAGAGGAAGAATACTATCTAATGATAGTTAATGGTGATGAAGTAACAATGATGGGGAACAATGAACTTCAATTTTCACTTAGTAATTTCTCAATAATTGGCTTCTTAATGAGCAAACCAGAAAACAACTTCTGAGATTAACATATCTAGTGCCCAACAACATATAGAAGTAAACATAGAGTTCAACATAATATGCTTTAAAAACAAAATTTCCAGATGCTACCAAAGCCTATTCAGTACTTGACAGGAGAAAGTACTTGTAGTTCGGACCCAAGCTTCTCGTCCACAATTTTCTCAGCTTTCACCCTTAATTTATTGATCTGCTTCTTTTTCTCATAAGCCAATTGTGATATTTCACTTCTCTTATTTTCCAATTCCGAATATTGCACATATAAGAAGAGGTTTGATCACTAACTCAAAATAACAGGTATGTGAAACTGAGGAGATACCTGATAGACAACCTTGTGAGAATTGCAAAAGTTGATAATCACAAATTCTTATTCATGCTCAGGTGTCACATTGATTTACACTCTTCTAAATCCATGATTTTCATCACATTTTTAAAATATTTGATTGCTCCCTTTTTAATCAAAACAACCCATTATGCCAAGAAACTCAAACCATTGTCTACAATTTATTTTTTTTCATAAGTAAGCTCCAATAATCTAGATGAAATGCACAACCATCAATAGGACAAAAGAGAAACCTCATGAAAGATGAAACAACAGAAACCTCATGAATGTCAACTTTCACTGCCATCTAAAACTTTAGGATTCATCAACCAAAGTCATTAAAAATCGATCAAAGTTTCGGCAAGTATCCAACATTTTCCCGTCTACACAAAGAAAATTAATTTCAAGTATCCAACAAACATTTGTACACAAAGAAAACATATCACCAACAAACCCAATCAATCACTAATTTTAAACTTCACCAACAAACACATAAAACTTATCACTTCATCAGCCCACAAAGAAAAAACTTACCATATCATGAATTGGTAACACAGCGACACAGACTTATACATCACAAACTTTGATATGATCCAAAAACCTTCTACACCATGAAAACAAATTTTTGTACCCACATGCATGCACTTTCTCAGCCCACAAAAAATCAAAATTTGTTCAACTCATAAAAACCGGTCCAAACTGCCAATAAAAATGAGCAAATATTTCTCTTTGATTCTAAGAACAACAATACAAATTTTTTTCTCTCCAACAACAAACCCAAGATTTCTTTTCCCTCAAATTTCTAAACTTATATTAATGTACACAAAACGGAATAAATAAACCACACAGAACCAAGGAATCAAAACCCCAATTAAAATAAAAAAAAAAGCCTTTTCTGAAGACATGCAAACAAAGTTCAAACCGAAACGCAACAAATTTCTGGAAAGGGAAAAACATCAACATGCATCCGAAGACACATAACAACGATTATACAAATAACAAACAAATTTAATCTAATCATGATTCTGAATTGATCAAAGGAAGAGGAAGTAACCTTTGATGAAGACAAAACCGAAAACTGGAAGAAGAAGAAAACGAAGGATACCGCAAATTGGAAGAAGAAGAAAACAAAGGATACGACAATTTGCTTTCCAAACTACACCACTATAACAATAATGAAGAAGTGATCGTAAAGGAGGAAGTATATACCAACATGCAGATCGCGTGGTAAACAAGAAACCTCAAAGACTTATTGGATTACAAAAATGCCCTTAAAGAGGGCAAAATCGTAAAAACACCCTTCCAAAATTATCATAATTAGTTAGTAGATAAAGCAAATAGGTTCACAGAGCAACAATTGCAAATGGATCACATTGCACATGTAAATAACTATATTTCGCCATAGAAGGTAGGAAAAAAATGTAACACTCTTGAGCCCCACTAATAATATTTAATATAAATACAAAAAATAATTTATACATGCTCCAGGTCCCTCGTCATTAAACTCCAAAATATGCATATTAATTTTTTCATCAAAGTTACACAATAGAATAAATAACATCTCCAAAATCATATTAATATCTCAACAACATAATTCAAATCTCAGATACATCAAAATAAATAACAAAGTTTCCATAAACTCCAACATGGTATATAAACATAATAAATACCAAAAGGTCCTAATCAAAGCCCTAATCTAGACTTCAAAAGCAAGGAAAAGAGGAGGCCTCAAGCAACTCCTCGATACTAATGTTGTCTCAAGCGTTCTGGACCTACGTGTCTACACCATTTTACAATGTCGAGGCGGTTAACCAAACAACCACCGAAGGATAAGTTTACATTCAACATTAAGAAACTACGAATTCAAGTATAACATAATAGGATTTCAAATATCACATATACATGCTTTCATAAATCAACAACATTAATCATACAAGAGTTTCTTACATCATCCTCCATTTATTATAATCATCAAATTACACCAACACCATCATGTAGAAAATATAATCATATATTCATCATCACTTTTACTCGCATAAGTATGTAAATCACGTAATGCATATAATTCATTCTAAATGCATACAATTCACATCATCTACACAATTCACCTTATTCACATAACTCACCAAAAATAGTCATCATCAAATGAAATCACCAAGATGTTCTTACGCCATTCTCACAATCACCATAAATGTACAAGTATCACCAAAATAAACATAATTATGTACACATCTCCACAAACATTCACATAATCAAGTATGAGACATTTCACAAGACTCATATGCATGTAATATTCTAGACACGACTATATGCATGTGGTACCATTTTGGATGTCGAAGTTATTTTACCGGTTGATCCACCATCACCAATAATCATCACCAATAAATCATCACCAATAGGACTTGATCATGTATGCATGAACATATGACTCGACACCGTATATATTTATACACTATAATGCAAGTCATCAACTCTCATCAACAATCATCACCAATTTTGATCAACAATATTCATCGTCAATTTTCATCATCAATACTAAACATCATCATATTTCATCATTATTTCATCATGTTGAGATGGAGACTGAGTGTCAGGCTACTGTGGTGGATGACAGTCCACAAGTGATGAGTGTTGGTCTCTACCTGAAGTCTCAACAAATGGGGTCTGAAGAACTCACTCATGTGCAAATGAATGCATATCCTTCTTTATGGTGGGAGAGCTTAATTTACAATGGATTAACAGTGAGCGCATGGGAGCATTTGCTACTTTGTATGAAGTTCATGGAATTCCTCCCAAAGAAGAGGAAGAAGAAAGATGACATATTCTTTCTTTCATATTTGCCACCCTAACAGTGGTTGAGGCGTCAAGCTTAATGACGTAAAAGAAAGCGCTTGATGGGAGATAATCCATCATATTTTTTAATTTCGTTTATTTAGCTGGTATTTCTTTTCAAAAAAAAAAAAAGAGAAAAAAAAAATGTGTGTGTGACTGCTGCTAGTGTTATGAATTATGTATTCCCCTATGTTTTGTAATTGCATCTGCACTTGTTTATTATT
>Ga0315913_1009715_pt1 | contig 11221 bp, 4 predicted proteins | sample MpolsnodulesMG_FD_207736 | JGI IMG/M metagenome (GOLD analysis project Ga0315913, IMG submission 207736) | Medicago polymorpha root nodule microbial communities from Los Angeles, California, United States - small nodules | ecosystem: Host-associated > Plants > Roots > Nodule | place: USA... | reverse complement strand
ACACACACACAAATATATATATATATATATATATATATATATATAGAGAGAGAGAGAGAGAGAGAGAGAGAGAGAGAGAGAGAGAGAGAGAGAGAGAGATGGCCATAGGAACACAACCGCGACGGCATTCTTTTCATGAGAGAAGGTGGCACAAAGGGGTTGGGGAAAGGAAAGGGTGGACTGTGGTGAGCTCAATACATCAAAAAGAAATCCGACCAACTTATAGGCAAGATAGACAATGCGGATTCAGTCTGTGCAAAGGTTTCAGATTATGGTTTTGTTCTAATTATCTATATCATGGTCGAGGGATAGTGACATTGTTTAGAAATAGGGGCCTGGGTGAATTGTTATGTCATACCGCTGCATGCGTGGAATGTGAATTTTTTTTTGCAAAACTTGTGGTGGTAAAAGGAAGATTGCTAAAGGTTGATGAATGTACTCTCAATAAGTTGAGGTTGGATTATTCTCAGGAATATCGATATTTTGGAAGAAATTATTGTGGTAGAAGAGGTTTAGGTTAACGAAAAGAAATTTTAGATTCGGGTTGTGGAGGATTTAGAGTTTGGTATTATAGATGAAGTTATTTTAGTTAAGTACGAGGAAGACAAATAATCTTTGTGTTCAGAACCAGGTTGTTTGCCAGAGTATATACCTCTAGTTGACATTCTGGATAATCATTAAATGGAGAATACTCTCACAAAGTAAGTAAAAAATAGAATGAAGGAGTTGGTGAGGTTCTTAATTAAATTAAAGTTTAGGAAATAGATGGTGGTGGTACGACTTAGGAAAGTATGGTGAAGCCTATTGGGATTAGTAAAGATCAGAGTGTAGCAGATGAAGTCAATGTTCTGGTATCAGATTATTCTAAGGAGACAAAACAAGGGTTTGTAGAAATGGAAGTTAGTACATAATCGATATCAAGTCAATCAAATCGGATCCTAAGATAGATGACAAAAATGTCCGACAATAAAAAGGTTCTTCTTGTTCTCTTACTTGGAAAGAATTGACGGGTCTAGGTCCATGGAGCTATGAGAGATTATATCAGGTAATCATGAAGTGGAAAGAAACATGTCTAAATTGATAATTAGGCGACATGAGCCATCATTGTTAGATTTGAAAAGAGTATCAAGGATGTCAACTAAAGATCAATATGATTTGATTCGTTCCCTTAAGAAAACCAAAAAAGAAAAAGACAACTAGTAAATCGACAAAGTCTTTTCCTATTAATGTTGAAGGAGTATATTTATGGTTATTCGAAAAGTATTCAAGTGGCTCTTAATATTATTTGGCTTTATGTGGTTTGGGTTATCTAGAAGTAGAGAAAGAGACACATTTTTCAGCATAAGGAGGATCACTTGCAATCTTTGAGAGAAAAAGTTAAGCTTCAATCCTTTTGCTGGTTGATATCGAAATTTGTTACTTTGATTTTGATTGTCATTTTTGGAGGCTTAATCTTATTCCTTGCTTATATCATCTAACTTAGTTTGTTTCTTTGTTGCTTTAGTTTCTCATTGTATGTAATTTTGTAACTATTTTTAAGTCTTTTCTGGTACAACATGTGATGGAATGACTGATTTTGGTTAGTAATATATTACATTTTGGCCATTTAAAAAAATGAATTATAGTTAAAAACAACATTTTTATGTAAGATTTATTATATGAACTAAAGGGACAAACATGATACATAAATGTACTTTAGTTATATCTAATAGTTATTCTCATTTAAATGATGAATTTCTTTCGTCCGAAAATTATTAAAAAATATTTAATTGATGTAAACATTGCATTGGATTTTTTACTATATAAAGTGTTCAAACAATTATACATTTGTTATACGCAAAGGTGAAAAAAATGTCTGGAATTATTAAGTTTGTTTATATTTTGATATTTTGTGTTTCCTTATTGCTTATTGTAAAAGCTAGTGGAAGTAAGCTCATTCTCATTTTTTTTATCTCATGCACAATCTTTTAATCATTTTTAGTAATCTTTCTTTATTCTTATTTAATATTACAGAAGAATGTGTTACTGACGCCGATTGTGAAAGCCTTTATTCGGGTAATAAATGGCCTCTTATTTGCAGCAACATTGGTTATTGTTTGAGTTCATACAAAGGTAAAATTTATTTATCTAACATATCTAAAACTTTTATTTTCTTTGCTTGTTATAATGTTGTTACTCCTATAATTTGTCTAAAACTTAAGTATATTTCTCCCATCCTAAAATTTATGTAATATTATTATAAACATGTTAAATATATACTTTTTTTTTAATGAGATGCAAGTAAGTAAACACGAAAAATCAACCACACATTCGTTACTAAATTATATTATCATCAATCATATTATGAACCATATAATGAACAAATATCTATCTCTTTAAGTGAAATAAGAAGAGTTACAAACTGAACTTTAGATATCATTAGTTATTTCATCTCTAGTAGGACTTAGGTCACCCTCCGGATATTAATTGAAAATATGTTGTGTGGAGTTTAATATGTGACATATTTATGACATCTCTAAAAGTTTATTATGTGAACGGTAGATGGTTTGGAGTTATAAGTGTAGATTTATGTTTGTTTCTATGCATTTCTATTGTTGTACAACTTTAAGTCACACATAAAATATCTAACACCTTGTTTTCTGTGTTTTTTTTATATGTTTTTTGTAGAGCCTCCTCGCTACAAGTAGTACTGAGATGTTTTTCTAGGAGAGTAAAGTGGAGAATTATTCTTAACCCATGTTATGATTTTCTTGAATGTTTGTTTGATTGTTTTTTTATCTTTAAAACAAATTGTAGGTTGTGATACTATGAGATCATGACCGATGTTAATAATCTAGTATTTACTTATTTTATTATAAGAAAAATGTAAGCCTATACGAAGCCAAAATATGTTATTTCTAGTTATGAAATTGAGTTGTTATTTATGGTGATGTTGTGTGATGTAATATCAAATTATGGTGATGTTGTGTGGTTTTAAGAATCCACAAGAACTAGTGCGATATTAAAGTCGTTCAATAATTAATACTTCCTCCGTTCCTTTATAACTGTCACTTTTACAGAAATTATTTGTTTCTAATTAACTGTCACTTTCAAAGTTCAAGGTAATATTAAATGTTATTTTTCCTATAAAGCCCTTAGTAATTTATGGCAGAGAGAAAAATATATGAAATATGATATTAAATAATTAAGGATATTATAGGCAAAACATAAGTTATTGTATCAAAAGTAGTGAAATACATTTAGTGTCTTGGTTTGTGTAAAAAGTCAAAATATGACAATTAAAAAGGAACAGAGGAAGTATGATTTTTAAGTGATAAAATTGTAAGGTGTTTGGTTTCATAAGCTATAAAATTATAACAATGTAAATGATACGATAGTTAGCATAGATGTGAGTATGTTGGGATTAACTTTCATCAACTTATTTCGCATGTATTCTTATGATTAGTTATACATATTCTAGTTACTAATCAATATTATCACGTATCGCTTGACACACATTATCTATGTCAAAATAATGTTATGGGCTCGTATTTGTTAATCGACGATCTGTCAACCTATTAACCAATATGACAATATTAATATTCAATACTTTTAGTGATTGTTAAACCCAGATCTATCTCTAGAGTTTAGTGTTTAAAATGATTATCCTAAATCTAGATTCAAAATGTATTTCTCAATAACAAAACACAATTAAAACATTAAAAGGAAGGATAACATCAATATTCATGAATAACTAGAGATTATAAAAAGTAATTATTTTTTAAAAAGGTATTCCAGTAATCCCAAAAAAATACTATATAAATCATTTAACTTATTCATTATAAAAGAACATAATAACAAAATATAAATCGAATTCAAACTACTAATCATATTACAATATTACAGTTCAAATTTCAACTTCTAATCAAAGAGGAATAATTGATCAAACACCCAAACCATGCACCATGGAACCTGAAACAACTTTGATCATCATTGCCTACCCATTTAACCATACTAGACCATTTAATATTGTTGTAAATCACAAAGTATAATGAAAGTGAGGCGTGCATGAATATTATTACCACCAAAAACATTTTCTTGTCATACAGGACCTTTTCAATCTATTTACCTATCAAGTTGAGGGATAAAAATTGCCATCAATTTATCGATATATAGTTGACCTTATCAAATACAATTACTAGTTCTATGCAGACCAGATCAATGAAAAATATACCAAATGAAATACTTGAAACATACCATATCAATTTGACGACAAATATGATTTGATAATAAACTAAGTCATATCAACTCTAAGTTTAAGTGTATCAGATTTTGATTGTTTGTTCACATAATAAATATTGAAATTTCCACTATTTCTCCGGCATATCATAAATAACAAGTACCACTAGCTATAAGTTTCTTAATGTGATCCTAATATCCTCTCCCTTGAAAATAATGATTAAGTTATTATGGCATAATAGAACCAAATTATTTTTGGTTCAAAGTTTTTATTTTTGTAGGTCATTATATATCTGTCTTGTTTTGTCCATATCTAATGTTGTCGATGTACAATTGATGCAATCTTGTTGGAAAGCTTAGAAATTTCTTGCATTTCATCTTTTGGAGTCAAGATCAAAATCGGCATATTTTGCTGTGAAAAATGGGCTTGAAGTTTCAAACGTGATTCAAATAAAGAGCTGAAAAAAGGAAGGGACGAGCATTCAATCGTAACGATGACTATAAGGAGGTGAAATTGAGGGGTTTGACTGAAGCATAAAACTGAAAATAAAATCATCCAATTAAAAGTCTATCTAAAGTGTAGCCTTCCTTGTTTTAATCAGCCAGCAAAACATTATTGCAATTAATAGATGCATTTCCTTTCATTTTCTAAGAGTTTTAGAATCAAAATCATCATGTAATAAACTCATAAATAGAGCACGAAAATGATATGTAAGGCAGATGAATTTTGATAAAAAAAAAATGTCACTTTATGTGAATTTGGAAGCTTTGCTTCTTTTTGGTTATGGATTGAACCATGACTTGATCTTATCAAAAAAACCACGTTTCTTGTGGCGATCCTCTAGCAAGCTATACATCTTCCTTGGATTGGGAATTTGTTTGGTTACCATTTTCTGTCTATTTCCATCATTCTTTGACCTTAATACTAAAATCTCCCCATTATTCACAAATGTATTCAAATCAAAATTACATCCTCTTTTGTCCCTTCATCATTTCTCCAGCATCTCCTAAATAACAAGTACCAGAAGCTAAAATCCATTAAAATAGGAGTGAGAAGGAAATAGGGAAGGAAGGACGCAAATATAGTTTTAATAACTAACTCGAAGCACAAAGTATAACTCAAAGTTTGTCAAAAAAAAAAAATACAAGTTCTGAAATGTGTTAAAAAATTCATACAAGTATCCAAAAAATATTTACTCTTTCCTTTACTTCGACACTCTTTGGGTAGAGAGCTGTTCAACACCCGAATATCACTTGTATGACAAAAAAAGTGTTTTGACACTCTTTGTTTTTTTTTCTTTCTGGAACAAAAAGAGGAGTAAGTGGAAAAAATAGACTGACATTGAGAGGGGAAGGCTTTGGGGCGTTCATTTTTCTTCATAGTACAAAACCCTCATGGTTTTATGGGGTTTTGGAGGGTTTACATGAATTTTTCAAATTTAATATATGTAGTTATAATATTTTTAAAATTAAAAACATATTAATCATAAGCATTGATTTATTATTCTCTAAAAAATTACTCTTTCAAAAACTGTGAAAGATTTTACCATTTTTCCCTATATTTCTAACCCTCCAAAGTCTTCTTTTCCCTCCTCTCCAAACTCCCAAACAAAGCCTTAGAGATATATATCTCAAACACATTTACAAGGGTTAAAAATGTTGTGGAGAATCATTATTAATCAATGAGGGGTCAAAGAAATTAAATTTGATTGCAACATTTTTAGTTTTTTTTTTTTTTATAGTAGATGGATAAATATAAATAAAATGTTAAAAACTATTGTATTTTGTTTTAGAACTTTTTTTTAAATTGAAATAAATTGATAAGTTTAGATATATGTAGTTTGATTATCAATTTAATTTTTCATAAATAAATAAAAAAATATGTAGCGATGTCGTGTCATGTGTTTTTTAAATTAGCGATCGACGTATGACTGTATGTGTCGTATCGGATGTCTATGTCAGAGTTTATTCTTCATAATGCTTATATTTGAATAAAATGGTCATTTACCTTGTTATTTTCCATGCCAACAACCAGCCAAAGAATTTGTAACATATGATCTGTAATAGGCATTTTGATGACAATTACCAACAGAATTGCAAGCTCTTTGAGATCATTTTCGATTTTTCACCCATCTGCTTCAATGCACTCATGTCAACCTCCAAGCATATGTAAATCCCTTTGTTTAACTTAAATCACAAGACTTTCAAATTAGTTATTGAAGGATTACCCTAGTAGAAGATGTTACATGTTTCCTTCTACATTATAGCTTTGTAAGTAGATTGTGCCTCGATGTGTTCTAGTCACAAATTACAACCACTTAATCAAGACAAAATTCTCAGTCACATAGGTGACAAACTCACAAGTTATCACATAGAACGTAAGGATGACAAGTATAGCGAAACCAAGGAGAATCACATAGGGGCTACTAATTCTTTTAGCAGCACTATCAGCTAGTGTTGTGATATTGAATAATTAGTAATGGGTTATGGGAGCTTATATGGTGCCGTCTCAAAAAAATGGATTTAAATCCATCACTTTAGAGAAAGACACATAAAAATACATTTTTTTGTTAAACTCTTTTGAAGGAAAACTAAGAATGAATTAAAATTAAACTATCTTCTTTTTTTCTTCTTCTGAAAATAACTTTTTTTAAAATATTTAATAACAAGTGTAATCAAGAGATAGCTAAAGTGTTCAAAAACAAAAGAAAGATAGCTAAATTATAATCAACCATTTGGTGAGAAACAAATTCATGCAACTATATCCCAGATGTATTTTACAAGAGGTGGACATCTGACTATGAAGTTGCATATAGAATTAAACGATGAAAAACTTAGTAGCTCAAAGGCAGGAGAGTAGCCAAGAATCAAACACCAGAGTACCAAGTTCTGAAGACATGATCTAAACTAGAAAAAAAAAAAATGATTCAGCGTATAATTGAGCATTACCAAGCTTAACCTTAAGCCGACTAGTTTAGTACCTTAGGACGCAGGGCTGGAACGAGGCTAAGGACCAAAGCTGATGCACCAAAACATAACCCCGAATTCTGCAGCATCTTAGCAGCTCTTGCAGCAATAGACACTGACCAGTGACCGGGGTAGTACCGATACGCCAAAACTGAACTGCAACATTCTGCAACAGAACACAAACTCAGATCATTTAAAATTCAGTAAATACAAACAAGTAGGAACTTACTTTGCAGCCCAGGACTGTCATGCAAATTAGAATAGAATTGTATAATGATACACATAGGCAACATGTGTAGTCCATCAGCTAACAATAAAGGTATGTTAAGCAAAGAAAATCACATAATCTAATAAAGAATCCAGTCTACTCGTGTCTCTTCATCAAAAGAAGAAACCTTTTGACAACTTTGTGGATTCCCTAAAATCTTGGAAGCATAAGTACGTGGTACTCCGTCCCTTGAATCGGCGTGTCCACACGTCGATCTGCCAGGTTCCCCTTGATAATCTAGAAGATCGCTCGGACTCGGAAGTCCCTGATTCGGAGGGTACTGGGGGGTCTGAGGCTGATTTTGTCGCGGATTGGCCGGTGCAGAATCGTGATCCTGGTTGTGGTGGTGGCTCTTCCGGTGTGTCGTCTTCGCACGCTGAGGTGGAGCATGTCCCGCTTTTTTCTCACTTTTGGAGCCGGGAGCACTAGGAGTCTTCTCCTAGTGAATACACTTTTGATTCGAATGCCCCTCTCACCCCTTCTGAGTTGAAGTTGAGGCATGACTTTGAGCAATTTATCCTTTTGTTTGAGCTGCGGAAAGTCAAAGATCGGAAAGACCCGTCCAAATTGGTTGATAAAGCTTGTTTCGTGGAGATTAGGAAGTTGATATGGAGGAGAAACACTGCCCACCGCAAGGAGATTTTTGGTAAGCAGTGTCGGCGTTCGTTTTCTATTTACTTTGCTTGTCTTATCTCATTCGTCGTTTAACTTTGCCTTATTTCCTCGCAGATTCGATGGTTTTGCTGAGCACTGTTGTGCGGATTAGGCAAGTGTTCCAAATCATTTAACAAATAATAAAGTGATAAGTAGAATATCATATCCACATGGATTTTTGTTTCGTCCAAACAATTCGCGTTACTTATTTTTAGTTGACGATATAATAAAATAGTAAAGGGTTATAGATTTGCAATTTTTATCTGTTTGCAACAGAGCAAGTTTACCTGTTTTTGGTTGCAGAAAAGTAAGCAGTGGTTAGGATTCTTTGAAACCCCCTATTTGTAATGTTGGATATTAAATAACAGTAATGCCGCGTTTATTTATTTATTTTAGGTAGACTATACAAGTAATGAGGTCATTGGGACGTTACTAACCTAATAGGTCGGAAGCTGCACCTGCTGATCACACGGTGATCCTTACGTGTGGGGTCTATACTTCTCGGTTAACTAGGTCTATTCCTCTAATGTTTGGTTCCACCTACTGACACACGACGATCCTTACCTGTGGGGTCATACCACCTCAAAGTTAATTGAAAACATATACTTTATGTTGGGTTTCCACCATTTCCCTAGGCAATGAAGACCAAGGTTCATTAGTTCTACCCATCTATGAATCTTAGGACACTCATTGCGCACTCTCTCTCGCGCACTTATTAGTTCTACAAACGGGCATCCCTATCAGTGTCTATCTTACGAAGGGTTTAAGAGAATGGTTCTACTAGGCTGCAACTTATTTTCTTCAAGCAGACACTTGTTTCCTTAATTATTTAACTAGTTACCTCCTAGGTTCAACATATTTTACTCAATATTAGTAATGTCACCTCCTAAGTACTTAATACTAGGGTCAACTCGCTTTCGGTATCTTTCGCTAGATATAACTAATTACTTTCTAAACAGATAGATATTAGTACCATGATATAAATATCAAGATATAAACATCAAGATAGTAATATCAATATTAGGCAAGAATACTCTTTTTCCAACGTTATTTTCTGATAGGATTTCCACATCCAACATATTCATAAACAAACCACAACATAATAATTTATGTCCCATTACACAGACCATATTTAGAGATGTTTCGCAACAACATTAAAATTCATGTATTCTTTGGTTAAAAGATTTGTTTACCTTTAGGGTCTATGTTTTTACCTTCACTTTGTTTAACCAAAGAAGGCATTTTTTTTTTTTTATCAATGCATGATTGTGAGATTTTTTTAGGCGAAAGTCAAATATTTTGGTTATTCATCAAATTGTAAAACAACAACATATTTGAAAAAAAAAATATGGAAAAGGATCCATATATGAAATTGAAATCATCAACCTTTTGAAAAAAATGGACAAATATCAATGTCCCAAATAGTATGGAACAGAGATTTTATATTTTTTTTTGGGAAATAAACTAAATAAAACAAATATTAATGATTCCATAATAATTTCAAAATAAAATATTTTTTTGTTTTTTTGGGATTTTATGATGAAAATGATCAAGAGAACATCAATTAGTGAAAAGAGAAACGAAAATTTGTTTTGTCAACTTGATTCCATAATCAATGATCCAAGAATAAATATTTTATCTCTCATATGTTAAGAGGACTTACCTCTGAGAGAATGGATATGACAAGAGTCACTATTTTACTTTTTAATTGCTCATTTGAAAATATTTTTTTCCAGCGTATTGATTATAATGTTTCTTTTCTTATTGATTATATTTATAGTGGTATATACTTGATCTAATTTGCCACACTATTTTTCATGCACACATCATACTCATATCATGTTTGTTATACTATATATTTTGTGTGGTAACCAACAAAAGAAAATTGTGTTTGTTACACTTTTTTTAATATTTGAATTCACTCTCACATCCACTATGTTTTTTAAATGATAAGGAAAAAGAATGAGAGATATACAATTTGTTACATTGTGTTTTAATATTTGAATTTACTCTTATCTATTTGTTATATGTGTTATTTGTATTGAAAGTTGAAGGTAATTTTGGAAGGAGAAAAAGTCAGTCCAAAGGAGTCAAAAAAAACTATTTTCTTTAAATATATATATATATATATATATATATATATATATATATATATATTATTATAATTATTTTGACTAAATCTATACTATATACTAGCAGAAAGACGGGCCCTCACGTGTCTGTATTTCCACTGTATTTATTGCACTAACGTGTGTAGATTATCAACGATATTTTTAAAAAAATTTGCGTGAAAATTATAAACGATATTTTATATAAATTTTTTGATATAGATTAAAATTATAAGTATAGATATTTGTGACTTTCAAATGTAACAAATTCAACAAATCATATTTATCTTTTTCAATGAAAATAATAAAATAACAAATATAGCAAAAAATCTTATCTTTTTAATAACATCAATAACATAACATTATCTTTCAAATGAAAATCGAATTCGACTACAAAAAATATTAAAGGTTAGTATGTTCATGTTCTGGGTGGCATAGTTTATTTTGCCCCATTGGTTGGTGTGGTGCAACTGGTAGCAAGGTCCTTGAGGCTGAGATATGGAGTGGTGGTTCATGAAAGGAAATGATGTGCTTTCAGTTCTGGACTTGGGGAAGACAAAGGCAGGTGCAAATCAATTTGTCCTTTTAATCTTCACCATTCATTTTGATCTAAAGGTTAAAAACTATTCCTACCATTCTCATACAAAATTGTCATTCTCACTTAAGAAATAAAAAGTAATGAAAGGTTGGTAAACAATAATGAAAAATAAATATTTTTATGTATGATTTATTGTATGAACTAAAGGGACAAATATGATACATAAATGTACTTTAGTGATATCTAATAATTATTGTAATTTAAATGAAAAACTTCTTACGGGCGAAACTTATTAAAAAACTATTTAATTGATGTAAACATTGTGTGAGGGTTTTTTTATGATATAAAAGGTTCAAACAATTATACATCTATTATGCGCAAAGGTGAAAAAAAATGTAAGGATTAATAAGTTTGTTTATATTGTGTTACATTTTGTTTCCCCACATATATATATATATATATATATAT
>Ga0315913_1009713_pt1 | contig 11224 bp, 8 predicted proteins | sample MpolsnodulesMG_FD_207736 | JGI IMG/M metagenome (GOLD analysis project Ga0315913, IMG submission 207736) | Medicago polymorpha root nodule microbial communities from Los Angeles, California, United States - small nodules | ecosystem: Host-associated > Plants > Roots > Nodule | place: USA... | reverse complement strand
CTCAAGCTCTTCAAGAGCTCGAGTGTTAGTGTAAGCCTGGTGAGGCTTAGAGAATACATATTGTTTTGCACATTGCAAAGAGGAGGAAGAAACTCCCAAGAACTAGTGGATAATCTCACAAAAGCTGTGGGTACTGGACTAACCCATATTGGATGAATCAGGATAACTTCTCTGTGTGATCTCTCTTAAAATCTACTCTTTACTTTCCGCAATATTTATTATTTGTTTATTGTGTTACTAATCATCTTACTCCAAGTAAACAATTGAGAGACTAAACTTTAAAAAGAACAGAGAAAATTTTAAGAGGTCACTATTCAACCCCCTCTTCTAGTGACATTTCCTTCAACTTCAAGAAGATGAAGAACCACCTACAAAAAGCGACTCCGAAAGTGAAGAAATTGCTCAACTATGTTTCATGGGACAAAGGAAGAAGTCAATTGAGGTTAGTAATCAAAACTCTCAAACCAACCCATCCTATAGTGAGTTACAAAATGTTCTAGTAGAAATGTATGAAGATGCAATGAATGCTTTTAAAACTATCAGAACCCAAAAGAGAACCATTCTCAAGTTGGAAGCCAAAATTGTGAAAATTAGAAAAGATTTTGAAAATTTCAAAAACGAACATGCATCTCTAAAGAAAGAACTATTTGTAATCTCTCCTAAAAACTCACCTACTATTGATATTTCAAAGTCCTCAAAAGCTCGTGACATCAATTCTTGCGGAGCTTGTCCTAGACTACAATTAGAGATTGTGACTCTAAAAAGTAAGATAGAACAAGTTTCAAGTGCTTCCATGAATCTTGCAAATCAATTTACAAAAACTTCAAGCTTTAAAAATTCTTCTAAAAGAAGGTTCAAAAACAAAAATCGAGAACGCAAAATTCATGAGCACCAAGTCAGGTGTAACTATTGTAGAGAAATTGGGCACACCACACCATGCTATGAAAATTCTAGTTCCAAAAGGTGTTATGATGTGGGTCCCCAAATTGTCTACCTTTGTCACTAATCCCACGGACCCAACTTGTGTTAGGGACCTAATTCTTACCTAAACATTTTGTAGGAATGCCTTGCAACCTCGCAAAGAAAGTGGTATTTGGATAGCTGTTGCTCAATAATCAGGGTAAGATCCTAGGTATGGGTGTTGGGGGAAATCCCTCCACAACCACCATAAAAAACGTTATGCTAGTTGATGGGCTTAAACATAACCTCCTTAACATTAGTCAGTTTTGCGACAATGGGTTCACAATCACTTTTAATACCCAATGTTGCATAATTGAACACAATGATGACAAAGATGTTATGTTTAAGGGATTGCGTGTTAATAATGTATATGTTCTTGATTTAGATGATGTATCATCAAGTGGTGCTAAGTGTCTCATAGCCAAAAATGAAGATTCTTGGTTATGGCATAGACGCCTTAGTCATGTTCACTTTGATTTGCTAAACAAAATTGTGTCCAAAGATCTAGTTGTTGGATTACCTAAAATAAAATTTGAAAAGGACAGATTATGTGATGCTTGCCAAAAGGGGAAGCAAACTAGAGTATCTTTTAAACCCAAAAAGGTTGTTTCTACTTCAAAACCTCTAGAGCTTCTCCACCTTGATCTTTTTGGCAACTATTACGGGTTTGTTATCGTTGATGACTTCTCTAGATTTACTTGGACATTATTTTTGTCTAGCAGGGATGATACCTTTGATGCCTTCATTAAATTTGCCAATACAATTCAAAATCAACTTTCTTTAAAAATTATCTCTCTTAGAAGTGATCATGGCAGTGAATTTATTAATAATTGCTTAGAAAACTATTGTGACTAATTTGACATTTCACATAATTTCTCATGTCCTAGAGCTCCTCAACAAAACGGTGTGGTTGAAAGGAAAAATAGAGTTTTGCAGGAATTAGCTAGAACCATGATAAATGAAATGAACCTCCTTAAGTATTTTTGGGCGGATGCTATCAACACCGCATGCCATGTCTTAAATAGGGTCATCATTATACTGATCCTAGATAAGACACCCTATGAACTACTTAAGGGACAAAAGCTAAACTTGTCACATTTAAGAGTTTTTGGTTGTAAATGCTTTGTTTTAAACAATGGAAAGGACAAACTTGGCAAGTTTGATACAAAGGCGGATGACGGTATTTTCTTAGGATACTCATCTAATAGCAAGGCATATAGAGTTTTTAATAAACAAACTCTCAAAGTTAAAGAGTTCATTCATGTTGCTTTTGATGAGACACCTCCCCAAGTGGTAGGGAAAGGTACTTTTGACTTTGATATTGCAGAAATAGATACCGAGGAGATTGTCAAGGATGGTGTCCAACAAGAAGCTCCTCCGAAAAATGAGGACAACAAGGACAAAGAATTTGAGGGAGATTTACAAGAGGACGAAAAACAAGAAACCTCACCATCGTCTCCTCATGATTGGATCACCACGAGAGATCATCCCTTTGAAAACGTTCTTGGTGATATTCGTAAGGGTGTAAGTACAAGGTCTTAAGTAAGTAACTTTTGTGGTTTTACTCCTTTCGTCTCTCAAATTGAACCTAAAACCATTAATGAAGCAATAGTTCACGAATCTTGGACACTTGCTATGCAAGATGAGCTAAATCAATTTAAAAGAAATGACGTTTGGGACTTTGTCCCTTGCCCTAAAGGGAAGTCAATTATTAGGACCAAATAGGTTTTTAGAAACAAGTTGGACGAAAATGGGATCATCACAAGAAACAAAGCAAGATTGGTTTCTAAAGGGTATAACTAAGAGGAAGGGATTGACTATGAGGAAACTTATGCTTCAGTTGCCTGACTCGAAGCTATACGTCTACTTTTAACATTCACATCTTGTCTTGATTTCAAACTATTTCAACTGGATGTTAAGTCCGCCTTTTTTAAATGGTTTACTAAATGAAGAGGTTTACGTTTCCCAACCAGCCGGATTTGAGGATATTAACTATCCAGATCATGTTTATAAACTGAAAAGAGCTCTATACAGACTCAAACAAGCTCCTAGAGCTTGGTATGAGCGTTTGAGCAAGTTTTTGTTAGAAAAGGGGTTCTCTCGTGGAAACGTAGATAACACCTTGTTTAGTAAATGTAAAGGTAAAGATATTCTACTTGTTCAAGTATATGTCGATGATATCATTTTTGGTTCTACTAATGACACTATGTGTCAAGAATTCTCTAAGTTGATGCAGGGTGAATTTGAGATGTCTCTTATGGGAGAGCTCACCTTTTTCCTTGGTCTTCAAATAAAGCAAACTCGTGACAGAATTTTCTTAACCCAAACAAAATATGCACTAGAACTTCTCAAAAATTTGATATGCAAGATTGCAAATCAATCTTAACTCCTATGGCATCCGCGTTATCCATTGACAAAGATGAATCCGGCATTGAGGTTGACGATAAGAGATACCGAGGTATGATCGGCTCTTTTCTTTATTTAACCGCAAGTAGACCCGATATCATGTTTAGTGTTTGTATGTGTGCTAGATATCAAGCCTTCCCTAAGGAATCACACTTAAAAATAGTAAAAATAAATTTTCGATATATAAGTGGAACCACTAATTTTGGATTGTGGTATCCAAAGGGAAGTTCTTCTTGTCTAGTTGGGTTTCCGGATTCCGACTTTGCCGGTTGCAAATCGGATCAAAAAAGCACTAGTGGTACATGTCATTTGTTTGGAAATTGTTTAATCTCGTGGCATAGTAAAAAGCAACATAGTGTTGCTCTTTCTACCGCTGAGGCTGAATATGTAGCAGCCGGGAGTTGTTGCTCTCAAATTTTATGGATCAAACAACAACTCCTAGACTATGATTTAAAACTAGGTTGTGTTCCAATCAAATATGATAACACTAGTGCCATCAATCTCACGAAAAACCCAATCTTACGTTCAAGGACTAAGCATATTGAGATTCGACATCGCTTTCTTAGGGATCATGTTGAAAAGAAGGATATAACTTTTGAATATGTTGACACCAAAGATCAGCTTGCTGATATTTTTACAAAACCCTACCATCCGAACCTTTTCTCAAGATCCGTAGAGAACTAGGTATCTTGGATACCTCTTGCTTTAAATAATCAAAAGCTTCTTTGTAATTTATCCTTCACATGTGCATATCTTCTCTTTGTGCTTTCATTTTGCATGTTGCACCAGTGTTCAATTGCGATTGTCACTTGTGTTGTTCTTTCTTTGTTTTGTTGTTGTTTGTTATTAAGTTCTACTTGTGTTGAAATTCCAACCCTTTTTGACGTTGTCAAAGGGGGAGTAAATGTATGATGTTCCTTGTTACTTCTATCATTCTTCTTCTTCTTGTTTTCAGTTTTTTTTTGTGGTATATGACGGGGGAGCCATCATGAATTATTCGACATCATCAAAACGAGGGAGATTGAAGACTACATTGTTTACTTTATATTTTATATGTTTTTGAAGATGTTCCTTAGCTTGGTTTAACTTAGTTTATCCTTTTGATGTTTGTCTTATGGCTAGAATGTTAAAGCACCATAAATCTATGTGTCTTGATCTTGGATTATTTTGTGTATTTTGAAAAAGTGTCCAAGTTCATCATGTATTCGACTCAATACACTCTGAATCGATTCAATGAAGTCTCTGACTTCAGGTGAATTGATTCACATCTCTTTGAATCAATTCATAAACGAGTCGGCTCTTTTCTATTTGAAACGTCTCACAAAACTCTCCGACTTGCACTGAATCGATCCATAAGAGACTTGAATCGTATCAATCTTCATCCTGGGTTCACTTGAATCGATTCAAACATGCATTGAATAGTTTCATCCTTTTTGCTTTCATGGTTTATTTTTTGCTGTCTGAATCAATTCGACAATTTAGTGAATCGATTCAATCTGTTTATTTTGTGCGAAAATTAAGTCTTTTCACCCTTTACTATATATACACTTCTCTTCACAACTTCAAAATTATTGAATCATTTGCATCCATTCTCTCTAGGTCTCAAAAACTCATTGTTCATACATTCTTCAAGATTAAACACTTTTTCTTAGAATCACTTTGTTCTTTGAGTCTATAGGAGTGCACAGGTATTCAAGGATCCAAAGATTCAAGAAGCACCAAATTCAAGGGATACTTGAAGTTTGGGGGAGTGTTTTACATAGGAGTTGAAGAATTAGGTTTTAATTTCAAGGAACTCTTGTAAACACATTGTATTCAACATTTTTTACATAATGGATGACCTTGGTGAAGGTGTACTTCATCAAGAAGAGTAGAGGCAGCTCTAGCGAGGACGAGAAAGAGCGAACTACTATAAAAATATCAGTGTTATCTCTCTTTCCCTATCCTCTTTACCTTTGCTATTGCATGTGATTAATTGAATAATTGTGAGGTTAATTGTTAGTGTTGATCTAAGTTATTTTTCATTGAAAATCAATCTAATTCATTGAGTTAGGTTTCACATAATTTGCTTAGATCAATTGATTGCAAAATCTATTCAATTCTTCAATTACACATGTATTGTGTTTTTGATTTGATAGCTTAGTATTTTTGTTCATATAGGTTTGGTTTGAAATTGTGTATTGTTTTGTATTTTGTTCAAGGTTTATTAACATTTGATTGTATAATAAGATTTGTAAAAATCTTATTGCACATATGTTTGTCTTTTTGATTCATTGATTGTGATTGTTCGAGCACGATTCCAATAGTCAATTTCACTAAAATCCGTTTTTATCAAAACTCCGGAATTTTTTTTTAAAAAGCTATTCACTCCTCTCTAGCTTGGTAACTATCTAGCCATATAGACCAATAAAAAGGTTAAACTCAAATCTAAAAAATAAATTTATAATAGGCCGTAAACGAAACTTAAACCTTTAGATTTTTGAAACGCCAGACTTAAAACTTGCAAAACCTAACACTTAACCTGTTTCCGACCATAATCAGAATATACAGAGTTTGAGTGCGTGAGAAAATTTGATATTCGAGAGTTTAATTGAAAAAACAAAATATATTGAATTTTATATTTTATATAAAAAAAAAGAATATAGTATAAAGAAATAGTAGTATGATAATAAACCTCTCCCAAAGGAGAACTACAAATAGTGCGCACTACATCTTGAAAGTGGGGACAGAGTGTGACAAAGACCCTACCATGCGAGAAAACAACGTCTACAGACAAAAGCCACATAAATATTTTCTTTTTCCATTTGATTATAAGCAATAAATAACCCTAAAAATTAAACATATAAAAAAAGAGACAGAGAGAGAAAAACACAAGAGTAAGAGTGAGAGAGAGAAATCACTTTACCACTTTTATATGCTGCACGCATCCATCCACAGCAGAAAACACAAGGAGGACAAGAGAAAGAAAGTAAAGCTTTTCTCTTTTTGTACTGTGCACATCACTACTTCAACAACAATAACAACATAGTTATGAGTTTTTGGTTTTGTTTTTGTTTTTGAAAACCATTTATTTTGTTGCATTCCATAACAAACAAGAGAGAGAAAAACATCAAAAAAAAGACAATAGTGTTGTGTTTTGTTTGAGTGAAAAAAGGAAGAAAGAAAGAAAGAAAGAAACATTGTTCAAGTATGAAGAAGAAGAATGAATGAGGTGAAGTGTTTGTGTATGTCTTTATTGTTGTTATGAAAATGGGTTTGTTCAATAAAGCTGCATGCATTTGATGACAACAACTGTGTTTTTTTGTCTGAACTAGGAACAACAAAAACCTTAAACTTCAGATCTTGTTTTTTCTTATATTTTCTTAAAGTTATTATTTTTATACAAAAACAAAAAAACCCATTTTGTTTTTGTTCTTGTTGTTGTTTGATTTATTGTTGTTTGAAAAAAAAACTTGTGTTTGTGTTGGTTGTTGTTGATTTAGATGAAGGCTATGCCCTTACCTTTTGAAGAATACATAGGAAAAGGTGTGTTAGATTTTGGTTCAAGTGTTGTTGGTTCAGATTCATATTTGTTTTCACAACAGCAAGAACAGTTTTTGCAAAGGTGGAGGGAAAATTGTTGCTATGCGGGCATTGAGCCCAATTCTGTTGTTGTTTTTGACCTCAAAAAACCAAATCAACAAACCACTCCTACTTCATCCTCAACACTGTCTTCCTCACACGGTAGCGCCGGAGGCGGCGCTTCAACCGATAGCACCACCGGCGCAGCCGCGGCCAAAGATAAAAACATACCACAAGTTGAAGGTAAAAGATGTGGAATGGAGGATTGGGAGAGTGTGTTATCTGAATCACCAAGTCAAGATCAAGATCATTCAATATTGAAATTGATTATGGAAGATATTGAAGATGCATCTATGGGATTAAGCAAGCTTTTACAAGTTGGAACTAGTAATTCTCATTCTCAACAAGATGTTGAATTCAATGGTTTTAGTTTTATGGATCAACAAAGTTCTGTGCTTGACCCTATTTCTTCAAATGGTAACAACAATAACTTTGTGAGTAGCATTGATTCTTCTTCTGTTGTTGCTACTACTGCTACTGCTACTGCTGCTGAGATTTGTTCTGATTTCCCTTTTGCTAGTAGAGGGATGAATCAAATTCAAAACCCTAATTTCAGTTCTTCACAAGTTTCACTTTCTCAGGGTGGTTTGTTTCATCAGCATCAACAACAATCAATTGGGTCTCTTGATGAGAAGCTACCTCATCAGTTTGTTATGAACCAAAACCAAGCTCAGTTTATGCCTAACCCTAGTTTGGTTTTTCCTTTCACATACTCTCAGCTGCAAGAAAACCAAGAGATTCAGCTTCAGCCGCCGGCTAAACGACTCAATTGTGGAACAAATTATGAAATTCCAAAGATACCGTTTTTGGATTCGGGTCAAGAGATGTTTCTTAGGAGGCAACAACAGCATCAGCAGCAACAACATCAGCAGCAGCTTCAACTGCTTCCTCACCATCTGCAGCAGAGGCCAATGGCGCCTAAGCAGAAAATGGGGAACCCTGGAAGCGGTGGCGGCGAAGATGTGTCGGCTCATCAGTTTCAGCAGGCTATAATTGATCAGCTTTTCAAGGCTGCAGAACTTATAGACGCCGGTAATCCGGAACACGCGCACGGGATATTGGCGCGGCTCAATCACCAAATTTCTCCTATGGGGAAGCCTTTTCAAAGGGCTGCTTTTTATTTTAAGGAGGCATTGCAATTGCTTCTTCAATCAAATGTCAACAACAACAGCAACAACAACAGCTTTTCACCAACTAGCCTCTTGCTCAAGATTGGTGCTTATAAATCATTCTCAGAAATCTCACCTGTTCTGCAGTTTGCAAATTTCACTTCCAACCAAGCATTGCTTGAAGCTGTGGAAGGTTTCGATCGAATTCATATAATAGATTTTGATATTGGTTTTGGTGGACAATGGTCTTCCTTTATGCAGGAGTTAGCACTTAGGAATGGTGGTGCACCTGCACTCAAGATCACTGCATTTGTTTCGCCCTCACACCACGATGAAATCGAGCTTAGTTTCACTAACGAGAATCTGAAGCAATATGCTGGTGAAATTAACATGTCATTTGAGCTCGAGATTCTGACACTTGAGTCTTTGAATTCTGTTTCGTGGCCGCAGCCACTACGCGATTGCGAAGCAGTTGTGGTTAACTTGCCTATTTGCTCTTTCTCAAATTACCCTTCATACCTGCCTTTAGTGCTTCGATTCGTGAAGCAGCTCATGCCTAAAATTGTCGTAACATTGGATAGGAGTTGTGATCGAACAGATGCACTGTTTCCTCAGCATATGATTTTTGCACTCCAGTCTTATTCTGGTTTGCTTGAATCACTTGATGCTGTTAGTGTCAATGTCCACCCGGATGTACTTCAGATGATCGAGAAATACTATCTTCAACCGGCAATTGAGAAGCTAGTTTTGGGCCGTTTGCGTTCGCAGGATAGAACACTTCCCTGGAAAAACCTACTCTTGTCGTCAGGGTTCTCTCCGTTGACGTTTAGTAACTTCACAGAGTCGCAGGCAGAGTGTTTGGTGCAGAGGATTCCTGGTAGGGGATTCCATGTGGAGAAGAAGCAGAATTCGCTTGTCTTGTGTTGGCAAAGGAAGGATCTTATCTCGGTTTCAACTTGGAGATGCTGAGAGTGAAGGGAACAATCTTGCAAAGGTGCTTCATAACTTATATTACTGTTTCTATTGATCTTTTTTTCTTGAATTTGCCTTGACTTATGATTCAATGCTAATTTGTCTATGTTTAGGTTTTGTTATTTCCACTTATGATGGAATTAAACATATTATGTACTATGTCTTAATTAGCAACTGAATGGCAATTTATGAGCTCTTCCATGTGTAGTGATTTGTTTTGCTTTGAATATTGGCGTTATATTTATGCATTTTGTCTCATTTCTGTTGCCTAAATTGATGTGGTTTTCATGATTAAGGCTTTGCTTGATTCCTCACAAAAGTTCTCTCTCAAAAACATGCTGTAGTTTTTAAGCTCAGTTTGTTATGTCTGTACTATTCACTATGGAATGTGGATTCTTAAGTTAGTTTGAATGTTTTTGCAAAAGTTAAGTTTCACATTGAGCTTTTTTACTCCTTTGCCAAATTGAGTTATGCTGTAGCGATGACCACACATTTACGCAGTCACACGACAACTTCTATTCCAACTTTGCAAAACAGATTCAAAACACAGTTGAAATGTGGGGACCGTCCGATCAAAAGATTGGCCGGTCCATATCTGCAACAACTTGAATATGTGATTGCTGGGAATCCATTTCCTCTTGCCACTATGAAAAAGTGCATGTTAAGTAAGTTTTATGAATAATTATTCCGTGTGTCGTCTTAATCATTGACTACATAATTAGGAGAATGATAATATTTAGCATATCTTGGTGGTTCTACTCTGCATCTCATTCTATAGCCACTTTTCTTTCGATACTTTCACTCAGACCACCCTTCAGCCTCTTAATAACTAATAAGATAGCTTCCTCAATCAACTACCATTAGTTTACCGTTTGCGGTTGATAGAGATGGTTGGACCTTCTACTCGCAACTTGTGTGACTTGTCAAGTTGATGGTCCTCCCCAACCTTCTATTGAGTGTGCCCCCTCTACTATAATTATTTGTCAATTTTTTTAGAAAAAATAACCATTAGTTTGATCAGTGTTACTGAATCTACACAAATATCATATGGAAATAATTGTCTTTTGTAAATACAAATCTCTATAGATTGAAACTAGCTCTAGCTAGATATTAGGTCAGAGATTGGTTGGGACAATACTATGTTAGAATTAGACACGTAATAGAGAATTGGATGCATCTCAAAAGTAGTGCAGGACAAAACAAAAAGGTGGTGAAATGGTTATGCATTTTGGTCTTACTAGAAATAGTGGAATTAAAGACCATATAATAGAGTTATAGCATGTCTTGTTCCTTTTGTACTATATTTTGTGGCTACTTCAAAGAAGATATGTATCCTCCAATCTAGTAGTATGGACCTAACTGAGATTGTTTGGTTTTCAACCAAACCACCTCAAACCTGATAGAAACTGGCAAGGCATGAGACCTTAGATGTTATTCCACGATTCCTTGGAGAGTTATTCAATGTTTGTTTGTTTGGATTTTAACCAAACCACAGTGTCATCGTGCGTCTGGTGTCGCCGAACACCAAAATAATTAGTTGCTTCGAGAAACTACGTTGAACAAGCCATGGAGACGCTACCCGAGAATAAAGAAGGAAACGTGGAACCAAACATAGGCTTTATCGTATTTTTTCTCATGCTTTTTTGGATACAAAATCTTTTGGTGTCCCTCTAAAACGGGGCTCGGAGATCTTGACCGTGTTTCGAGCCACCATTGTCTTCTTGCCACCGATGAATCTTGATTTTGTTTTATGCAAATCTAAAATAAAAGTATATAAACCCTTAATTCAGTTTCTCAACACTCCCTCTCATTTTTTCTTTCTTTCATGAAACACTCCTGTTTAGTTTGTACAATATATGAAAATATGAAATTAGTCAAATTATTTTTTTAAGTATATAAAAATTTTGGTTAGTGCCTAGCATTTTCTCAATATATCATGTAAAAATCTGCAATAGCTCAAGTTTTTAAATCAACATTTTTTTTCTTTCAATTTTCCAGTTATGATTCATTTGCTTGTATGAATCAACCACCAAGGGTAGCTTAAAAAAAAATACTAATATTTTCCAGGATTGTGACACCTAAATTCTCGACTACCTGTATCCATTACATATTAACTAATCTTCAATTTTTAATAATTATGTTATAGTCAATCATAA
>Ga0315913_1009711_pt1 | contig 11225 bp, 7 predicted proteins | sample MpolsnodulesMG_FD_207736 | JGI IMG/M metagenome (GOLD analysis project Ga0315913, IMG submission 207736) | Medicago polymorpha root nodule microbial communities from Los Angeles, California, United States - small nodules | ecosystem: Host-associated > Plants > Roots > Nodule | place: USA... | reverse complement strand
CTTAAATATTGCACTCGTCTCTGCAAATATGTCTTGTTTAAGTTTTGGTCCCTGTAAAAAAAAATTGTTTTTGGTCCCTGCAAAATTTTTTGTTTTTTAAAATAGTCCTTGACCCCATTTTTGTGATGATTTGTATACGTGGCACATGATGACTGGACCCATTTTGTAGTTTTTGGTCCCTGCAAAATATTTTGTTTTTTAAACAAGTCCCTGCAAAATTTTAAACAGGGACCAAAAACAATTTTTTTTTTACGGGACCAAAACTTAAACGAAGCATATTTGCAGGGACGAGTACCATATTTATCAATCTCAAGCAACCTTAAATAAAACGAACACAGTAGTTTTATTTTTTAACATACAAAATATAAATATAAATCTTGGAAGAACGGATAGATATAAACACATAATTACTTCTTTTTTTTTTTAAGATAAAAACTCATAATTACTTGACTTCCGAAACAGATCTCCACGTTATTATCGCTGAAAAAGCTCGTTATCATTAGGTTTTCATGTTACCTTGCTGGATGGAATAGATCTCGGGTTACTATATGCAATTTGATCCTTTGGAATATACATTTCGGAAATGCATGCAGACTGCACTACATCTTTTCCCTCTTAATCACCCTGAAAGCTGGAGATGGACAATTCACTCGCTGTTGCTGTCATTGACGAAAAGGTTTGCATCGATTTACCTCATGATCTTGTGCTCTTCATTTTGTCGAAACTGCCTTTAAAATCATTGAAGCGGTTTCTATGCGTATGCAAATCATGGTCTCTCTTATTTGAAAATGCCAATTTCATGAAGATGTACTGCAACAATATTTTATGTAATAATCATTCTGATTATGATGATACATTTCTCGTCTTACATAAACTGCCTTTTAATTATTGTTATGGCCAGCATTGTGAGTTTTATTGGCTCTCTGGTGAGAGGTTTGAGAATCGAGTTAAATTAGATTGGCCACCTCAATTTCAAGAGATTGATACTAATATTTATATTGTGGGTTGTGTAAGTATTAATGGTATTCTTTGTCTCAAACAAGGATTTAAATACACCCGTGAAGTTGTATTGTGGAACCCAACAACTCGTGAGTCTAAGGTCATTCCTCCCAGCCCTGTTGAGAACATAAGACCTAATCGGACCCCTTTCTTCTATCTTCATGGTTTTGGCTATGATCACGTTAGCGATGACTATAAAGTGGTTCAAATGATAGATTATTTTCCCGACAATGATCCAGATGATGAGGAAGATTTGATATGGGAAGATAGATCTTACGATCCTTTGTGGGAGATATATTCTCTCAAAAGTAACTCTTGGAAGAAACTTGAATTTGATATGCGTAATTGTTATTACTATACGTCATTGCGAGGTGTTGGACTCTACACGGATGGAGTGTCTCATTGGTGGGCTAAAAGTGAATCCAAAAATATTGAAGAGTGTTTGTTATCATTTGACTTTAGCAATGAAGAGGTGTTTAAAACACCCATACCCACAAACATGGATGGTAATTTCGATGTTGAATTCGTGGAGAGACACTTGGCGCTGTTAAATGGCACCATTACTTTGATATCAAGTTATCGAGGGGAGGCTACTTTTCGCTTATCAATTTTGGGTAAACTTGGTGTGAGAGAATCACGGATAAATCTCTTTATTGTGGGGCCATTTCACGAGCAGTTTGGATCGTCCTTTCCTTTTTTTGTGTCGCCCATAGGACTTGGTAAGAAGAATAATATAGTCTTCTTAAACAAAAGAGATAATAAAATAGTTTGGGTTGATTTGAAAACTCAGATGATTGAAGAGCTTGGTGTTGAAGGAGACAAATTTGGTTGTCATATAGGAAAGTACAAGAAAAGCTTTCTTCCGATTGGAGGAAGAAATACGTAATTGTTTTCTTTGTGTCCATCCAAGAGGTATGTGATTGCGTATATCATAATTATAATTATTATTATCAAGTGACAAGTATATGACAAGATATGAAGCCATGTGATGATCTTATATTTTTTTTTTTAATAACAACATGTGATGATATGAATCATGCTTTATCAATTTTGTTTTGAAGGGTTACTATTTTTCTATTTACAAATTGATATGGTTAATTTCTATTTCAAGTACAGTATGCATGAAATATTTCCACCTTTGGCAATTGAGCTTATGAAATTTCATATTGATTTTGCAAACAAAAATGTAAAAGCACTCTTGAAATAGATTAGGTAATATATAGGAAGGAAGATACATAAATCTTTAATATATTGGAATCAAAACAGATATTTCAAAGTTTTTCTTCCGGTCTTATTTCTGAAACATACATATAGATACACTTGCAATTTTTAATTTGTTGTGGAATCCATTGAGTTGTCAGTTGAAGTAGTAATTTGTTGTCTCAATTTACTGTGGCAGGTGTATTTTCGCGACTGTTCTATGGTTTCATCGCAGTTGTTGAAAAGCTACTGATCTGAATTTGTGCTGCATAGTTTCCTGCCTCAGACTGTTGGTTCTGGTTTATATTTTTGATCTGCTGCGGCCTGTTTTTTCCTTATTGAAGATTTGGTCCTCTCTTAACTTGTGTAATTGGTACTAGTGTTGGTGTTACATTTTGATAGGGGTCTGATTTTTCTGGTGTAGTTATTTGGCTGCACTTTTATTGCATTTGTATGCCTAATAAGTTGAACTAGGTATATTTTGCTTAGGAAAGTTTATGTTTAGTTATCTTTATCCGCTAGTGCAAGCTGTGTACCTTTTGACCCTTTACGATTATCTCTTGTGATCGGTTTAGTGGCGTCGCGTTTCAATATATTTCACTTTTTTGAAAAAATTCTTACTCCCTTGGCAACTAAAAGTTGCTTTGGCTACAATTCTCGACGTTTGAGGTTTAATTCAGCAATGAAAGATATAAATTTCCTACGTAGACTATGACACGTGGTTTTATTTTTGTCAAAAAAAATAGTACATGTTTTTAGAGAACTTGCTTTACTGTATATATTTACTCATATTCAAGTATACTGTAATGAGTTCTTCTATAATAACATTTAATGTCCTCTGATAATGCAAGTCGCTATTTGATAAAAGAATATGGAAGTATAAGATAGTTATCAATGCCCTAACATTTTGTATTTACACCAGTGTGCCAGTGTTCCTATTCCTAAATGAAATCATTTATTTTTCACCAGCTTAAAATACAAGATTTGTTTCAACATTGCTCAGCATATTGAAAAAATTCTACCTGGTATATAAGTGCATAGTTCCTGCCATATGCGAAAGTTATAATACAATTATTATAGATTTTATATCAATCGATGCTACATTAATCTTTACATTTTTTTTTTCTGATCTGTAGCCTTTTACATAGTTTAGTTTAGCTGTTTTGTTTATGCACACAGGGATACCTCTGATTGTAACTTTGCAAGGAGCTTGTCTCTTCTACACATGCTTATCTGTGGTATAATTTCAGTTCGTATCAATATTTAGATGAAAATTATTAACAGGCTTACATGCACTTTTTGTTCTAAATAACAAATTATTGAATCGGTTTGGTTCATCGGGTTATTGAATTTCAAAATCGAAATTTTTTGAACCAAACAAATTCATATTTCTTCAACTTTGTTAAGTTTTTACCCAGATTAAAGAATGTAGGTAGTTTTCATATCCATCGGTTTTGTGCGAACTATTTACCCTTACCCACCTATTGAAAAATCACACTGATTTGTTGCGTGCAAAGGATAACTATTCACATAGAAAAAATTATAACAATTCAGTTTAGCGCCTTCCCTCTTCGTTCTATATTTGCTCTCTTTTGTTCTCTCTTCTCTCTTTGACCTATTCATTCCAGAATCAGAATTAAGGCTAGGATTTCGTTTGTTTCTTCATTCTCTTTGATCTCTTCACTCTCTTTGTTTGTTTAGCAACTCAGTTGTGCTAGAGTCTGTGTGTTTAGCGCTTCCTGCTTTGAATTTTGTTTGTTACTGCTTTGATTTTTTTCTTGTTAATGTTGGTTGTTAATTTTTCTTTGCGATTTTTATAGCAAATTTTTGCTTGTTCTTGCGTGACTATTGCTTGTCTCTGCTTTGATTTGTTCATGTTACTTTTCCTAGAGTCTGTGTGTATAGCGCTTCCTGCTTTGATTTGGTTTTGCTCTTGTTTCAGTATTTCCATGTGCTGAATTCGCTTGCTTAAAAACCTAATTTTGAGTGTGATTCTAGGGTGACTTTCGCTTTTGTGTTTTACTTGTTTTGAGTTTTGATTTCATGTTTATACTTACATCAATTTGAGGTAGCTTCATTATCATAAGTCATCAAACCATGATAATATTACATGTATGTGATCATAACTCATAAACCATGCTGAAGTTTGTTAGCATTTGAGCAAGAAAATTTCCTTCTATGAGTTATATTCTATTTCTTGGAGCACAATCTTTTACATTCTGGCTCTTCTTGATTTTAGTTCAAAAACTTTTGCTTATAATTTAAAATATTGGTTTTATATATATATACTTATGGTAAATTTTTATTTATCCATTCAACTTCTTGAAGATTATTAGCTTTTTGCTTCCATAGATTTTTTCATGTCTTGATTGGTGTACAAGTCATGAGTCATGACTGTAAGTATTTCGTTCTTCTTATTGGTTAGATTTCAGTTTCATGCTTCTGATATCCGTGAAATGGACAAAAAGAGTTAGGTTGATGTTTTGATTACTAATATTAAACTTCACTAGCAGAGTTGAGGCGTTCGTCGTCATCTTGTCACAGAGCTAGTCATGGAGTTAGTCTAGTAATGGGCAAAGAGCTGGTCAAGGAGATGCATATAATTTTAGTGTTTCATCAGTGAAGAATGGATATTTAGATACACCTGATCATAAGAAAGTTTGCTTATGTATGTTAAGTTCCCTAGCATAAGACCTGATCATAAGTTTGAGCCATTTTTCTTTTGATGTCCTGAGTTATGAATCAAAAGCATACGAGCATACTAGCATTTTGATTCTTAGGAAGTCATATGCACAATCAAGATTCCAATACTTGTGTTATTATGCTTATAGTTTTGCTCTAAAGGAAGATACTGTGTTCATTTTGATTTGACACTAATGTGTGAAGTTCTATTTTAGTTTGAATTTTTGTGTTATTTTACTTTGAATGCTTGTTATTTTTTTTTTTTATGGATAATGTTTCATAGACATCCTTTTATCATACACACATTGTACCACTCACATGTGAGAGTGTGTGAGAGACACAAAATATGAGTTTTTTGTGTGTGTGGGGACCACATGGACACATGTCACAATTGTGTGGGTGTACAAGTGGTACATGCCACCTAAGGTGGTCTTTTTATAGAGTTGTGTTATTATGTTATTTTAGTGCTTGTTATTTTTTTTTATAGAGTTGTGTAATTATTTGAATATCTATTTATATGACAACTTTTGAGACAAACAAAATTTTACAAAGAAAATGAAATATTGACACAAAAACCAAAGTAATAGAGAGAGAAAGTAAAAACGTGTGAGTATGAGAGAAAAAGTTGTCAAAAATGTTGTTCAAATATCATTTCTTTTTTTTTTATAATTGGCCAATATTATTTTAGAAATTGATGATCAATATTATTTTTGTCAATATTACTAAAAATAGAAAGAAAAAAAATTATTGTTCGTAGTCATCGTAAAAACATTTTTTTCCTTCATGTGGGCAGTTTTCGTGTGCGGTCAAAACGGCCGCAAAAATGCTGAATCATTGTTTTCATGGTTAGCCTATTGCGCTGGTTGGTAATCATCACAGATTACCAAACTGCCGCCGAATGCCCTCCCGACGCTTACTCCAATGGTTGACTCTAACCGTTGTGCAATGCCCTCCCAACACTTTAAACTAATAAAAGAGACACTCGTAGATGCGTTTGTAATTTTGATATATTCAGACATTATACTGACAACATCTCACTTATTTAAGAACCAAAATGATTCTTAATATGTCTCACCGTAAATGCGTTTGCAATTTCGATATATTCAGACATTAAAAGCGCTTATGAGCAATTTTGCTATACAGTCAAAAATAGCTTAAAAAATTGTTACATGAAATATAGAATAAACGGATGATTTACAGCAAGACAATTTATTAATTTTTTTTTACTACTGTTATTGCCATAGTGAAAAAAGTAATAATTTATCTAAATGATGAAAGTACACTTTTTTTTTTTAAAATGCGTACTCCCTTCGGTCTTATTTATAAGAAAAAATTAATTTTTTATATATTTTTTTGAACAAATCAAAATGAGATGTATAATAAATAGCGGTTAATCACCCCACACAAAGCATGTAGAAAGAGAAACACCTACAAATATTTACAAAGTCACGGTGCCACAAGTAAAAGCACCAACCAAAAACAGTGAAACTAAATTACACGTAAATGCCCATACAAGAAAGCGGTTGTTTCCACCAGTCATGATAACTGTAACTGAAGGAAGCAAACATGGCTTTCAACCAAAAGAACGAATTTAGCTTAACTTTTTCAATAAGGGTAAAGGGAGTAGCAACCGTATTTTGGAAGACCCGGTTGTTCCTCTCCTTCCAAAGAACCCAAACAGTAGCAAACCAAATTATCGTTAGAAATGTGTGAGAGCACCTAGGCATACCCGCTATTTTAGTAAACTGTTGGTAGTGATGTCGAACGTCACCTGGAGAAACCGCATAAATACCTAACCAAAGTCTTACTTCAACCCATAGGCCGCTGGATATCTCACAAGTAAGAAATAAATGCAAAGCCGTTTCAGGAGCACCACAACCAGCTACACATGTTGAAGCATCAATATGAATAACACCCCACCGTAACAAGTTGTCTTTGGTCAGAAGCCTGTTTCGGAGGAGTCGCCGCACCATAAGAGAAACCTTTGATGGAATAAATTTATGCCAAATATCATCCGCAAGATTGTTGTCCAGCGTCAGTCCTGAGTGCATAATGTAACGATAGGACTCTCGCACCGAATAGCCATGTATAGGATCCAATAGCCACCTCCAAGTATCAAGAATGGTATCCTGCTAAAAAATGTTATGCAATAAAACAGAACACTCCCTCACACACTCCTCCTACCAAGCTAACAAACGACATCTCCACACCCACGCCAAACCCCCGTCCTCCCACCCTCGCCTCAACATCTCCTCCACCGTGACCTCCTTACACACAGCTAAATCAAAGAGTCTGGGGAATTTTAATCTTGACGGTATGTCCCCAATCCAATTATCGTACCAAAATAAAGTACCTTTTCCATCACCAACAACCTGTCAGACATTATCATCAAACCAATGTCCAACTCCCTCACCAATCCCCTCACGGATCCTACTAACCATCGTCCACCAAAGCGAGCTTTGGTTTCCACCCTCCTGGAGCCGCCCCCTACCTCACCATAACTTTTTATATTCATTGAGTAATTGATGTATCTTATCTAGAATATAAACCAAATACATCATTTATGCAATGAATAAAAAAAGTCAAATGTTTCTTATAAGTAGGATCGGATGGAGTATAAAATAGGGAAATGTTAAAGAGTACCTTAAGACATTGGTTATGAGAACAATAATAAAACTATTGTGTTGGAAAGTGGTAAAAAGTGATGAATTCAACTTTTTAAAATTGAAAATTGTAGTTTCCAATGTAAAACAACTATTTTTAGTTTCTTCAACAAAGACCATAAAAACAATAATAGAGGAGTAAAAATATGAGCAAATATTTTTTCTTGTCTTTTAATTTATGAGACGTTGTCATCGTAGTGACTACATTATTGATAAATTTCAAATTAATACATCCTTAATGTTTCTTTTGATAGTAATTTTATGGTTTAAATTTTATCAACGAAAAACACATATTCGATCACTAAATTAACAACCTAAAAATAGATCCGAAAACAAAAATAACTAATTAAATAAATGCTGATCAGATGCATTTGCAATTTTGATATATTCATACATTATAATTAGAGTGACAATACCTCACTTATCTAAGTACCAAAACGATTCTTAACTAATATGTCACGTAGAGATAAATAGTATACAAACTAAACTAAACAATCTATAAACATATCTAGGACCTGCAATTTAATTTATATATTTTTGTTGCATATACCTTCAATTATATAATCACATGATATTGTCGCTTTCTAAAGTTAATTCTTAAATTATGTAATCAAATAATGTCTACACTTTGTGTAGTGTATGAAAATTTATTAGTTTAAAGAAAAAAACTAAAAGCTGATTAATAAGAAAACACAGGGAAAACAGAGGCATATATCAACTAAAATTTTATCTTTGAATAAAATAATGTGAAATAGTAATCGCCACTTATTGAATTAAACATGCAATCATAAGTTTCCTTCTAAAATATATATCTACGTACGTACTACATCTCTAAGGTCTTGGATCTTTATTACGGTGACTGTTTTCTAAAAGTTCATCCATGCAAATTCATTGTTGCAATAACGGTCTCGACATTGTGATGCATTCTTAGTTTGTGTCCGTAAAATTTCAAACGCATGATTAAGCATATATAATTTAACAAGTGCAATGTTGCACATGTTAGACAAACTCATTTAATAAAAATAACAAAGAACACATATTTTAATCAAGAAAAAGAAATATGCTGATCCTCATCATTACTCCAAGCACCAAAGTTCTGGTGTGGAAGAAAATGATCAAAATTACCGGCATAAGTAAATTTGTGATAGAAAAATGCTAAATACAACGAATTTTATTGTTGCGAGGACATAGCGAAGCGTGTTCCACTAGACATTCTTTATTTTTTTTTTACTTCCACACCTATACCCCAATTTCCCTTGATTTCCACTAAGAGCAATGCTATATGGTACAGATAATTTCGCTTACAAAAACTAACGAATTCAAAGCACTTCAAATTTAAAAGAAGAAAAACTGGTTTAGTTTGTTGGATGGAACACAAATCATGGGGTGGTGGCTAATGAAAAGTGTGGCAGTCACTACGTGGAGGATTGAACATACTCTATTTACGCAATTCATGGTTGGGTGATATTAAAAGAATGCAATAAACGGCATCCGTCGAATTTCGTTGTTATGTATCCGTACCATTCATCATTACCCTTTCCACTAAATCCTCGTTTATAATTTGTCGCTTTCATTTTCGTCGAAAAGCTTTCGTCACTGTATATAGCATTCCTCGTTGAGATATTTGAAGTTTGCTCCCTAAATTTTTCATTCATTTTAATCTTTTTTTTTTCCTTCCAGATATTCATTTTAATCTTTGTTTTCATCAAATTTTACAAAAATATATTAATGTTTTTTTGTCCTTTAAAAAGTTTAACAAGCTAGATAAATATATCTATACTTACTTTTTCATTATTCCAATTATAACCTTAAACAACTTTTTTTATAATAAAGATTGTTGTTGGCGTCATTAAAAAAAATCATAATTTAGATTATATTTGTTTTTGTTATATTGTTGGTGTCATTGAAATATATAATCATGGTTAGTTTGATTTGTTATAATTTGAAAGCAAGAAACATTTCTATTTTTACTTTTAATCAAAATCAAAATTTCATAAAAAATCACCGTTCATAATTTTTAAACATTAACGCGATAAAGAGGGCGAAAAAACGGGCATGTCGCTAGTATGTATAATTATTATTGAAAATTCATATAACTCACAAGTAATTAAAGAAAAAAGATTGCTCAAATTATAAACCATTAATTTTTGTATGATGATATAACCCGTAATTTAACAACTAAACTATTGATATCTACCTAAAATATAAAATATATAAATACTAGCATTCTAATTTGAAAAATTATCAAGGGTGTGTGTTTAGATTGAAAATAATAAGCACATGTAGGGAAACAAAATTATTTCCTTATAAATATATAAAATTTATTAAAATAAACAATTCAATCAAATAATCATCTAAAAATTTCTCCAACATATTTAAAAAATGAATAGTCTGTCTATTAAACTTGACAAAATCTATGTTTAATCCCCTAAAAAAAAATCTATGCTCAATTAAATATAATTTAAAATGAAATATTATGAAGGAGAAAAGTTAGAAAAAATAAATAGTTAGAATGAAGGACAAAATTTAAATGAGTTTTTATGTTAGAATTAAGAAAATCCACATAAATTTTTTGTTAGAATTAAAATAAGAATAAAACTTAGGTCTATTTCCTTAATTGATTTTCGTGTTAGGTCCATTAGAATAGTATAGGTCCAAGTTATATTAGGTGATGAGTCATGCTCTCTAGAAAGATCTAGAGAGATCCATTGTGATGAGTCATAGGTGAAATTGTTAGAATGCAAATGCTATAAATAAGAGAGTGGCCATTGTAAGCATTATCAAGAATGAAATGAAGAATTTAGTTTGTTAGAATAGTTTTAGTGTAGCTTTTATTCTCTCTTTGAGTAATTGCTCCTTCTTTGTAGGTACCATCAAAAGTGGTACCTTACGTTCAGAGACAAGGAGGTACCTTAAATTAGTTTGTTAGAATATTTTTTCATTTTTTGACAGCAAATCATTTCTTTTTCTCTCTCTTTTTTTCTATTAATAATTCTCAATCAAATGCTAAGATTGCTCCTCGAAATAAACCAAATTTTCTTTTCTAAAATAATAAAAAATCAAGCTCCACCACCAAACTTTAGTGCATTATGGGCCTAACCACCGCAATACAACACCAAATTCTTGTTGGATTTTTTTCCCAACATAAATCATAATAAAAATTAAATTATATACTTTTTTCAATCATATTTATAAAAAAAAAACTTTTTAAATTTATTGAATAATTAATATATCTGGTCTATGAAGGAATCTGGTCTATATACATGTCAAATACATTATTTAAAAAGTTATTTATTTATTTTTTATAAATGTGACTGGTTGGTTAAATGATATTTTTTGATTTGATTGAATTATATTATAATTAAAATTTGAGTTAAGAAAGACAATGACAATGAAAGGGATACTGGGAAAAACAAATGTCCCTCTTACCTGAAAATTTTTCAATTTCAATTAATTTATGAGTATGATGAAATGACAATCACAATGAAATCTGAGCGAGTGAGTAATTTGATAAACCCCACAGCGAAAATGACTGTAAAAAAAGTGCAGTAGTAAATCAAACCGTATCTCATACTGATTCACTATACATTTTTCCTTTTTCATTTCTCTTCTCTTCTCTTCTCTTCTCCGCTCCTATATATTTCATTTCAATCATTCTTCATTCCTGTCTTCTGTTTCTCG
>Ga0315913_1009710_pt1 | contig 11226 bp, 6 predicted proteins | sample MpolsnodulesMG_FD_207736 | JGI IMG/M metagenome (GOLD analysis project Ga0315913, IMG submission 207736) | Medicago polymorpha root nodule microbial communities from Los Angeles, California, United States - small nodules | ecosystem: Host-associated > Plants > Roots > Nodule | place: USA... | reverse complement strand
TTTTACTTCAATTGCAAGTTATTATATTTCAGGAACAAATATTCAAAAGATTTAGTCTTGGAGCAAAAGAAAGGAGAATTGGAGCTGATTTGTGCCAAAAATATGAAGATCTCATACAAAAATATCTCGTGCAAAAAATTAGAAGATCTTGTACCAGAATCTTATTGCCCTTTTGCTGCTTTTGCTTCTTTGACAAGCTGCCTATTTTAGTATTTATGACCTAGAGCCCATGGTTTCTTGTGCAACACTTTAGTGATTTAATTCTTGGGGCTCAAGTCAATGTTAGACTATAAATAGAGCAGCCATCTAGTTTGTAAAACCATATTTTGTTCTTGGAATAAAAGTTCACCTTTATTTTATTGTTATTTATGTTCTTCTTCTTCTTTTTCTCCTCTTCTATGTCTACAATGAACGTGAGTGATTAGACTCTTCTTGTCTTGGGATTGTTGGATAAGTCTAATGACGTAATCTTAATCAAACCAAGCCATAAACCCTAATTTTATATAAATCTACTTTCTAATCTAATTTCACCGTTTTTATAATGAATTAACAAATACCAAACTCATAAAGCGACAACGGAGGGTTATTGTTTGTTAATTCATCATCACAAATATCAATTCATAAAGCGACAAAGGAGTTTTGATATTGGAACAAGTGAAATTAAACAAGGATTGCGAAACATGAGAATAGTCTAGCAAACCTTGAGACAAATAAAGTTTCGTTCTTCAAGGATTCTAATAGCAATCAACCATGAGAATAGACGTGGTTGCTAGAGGAACACACTCAATGATTTCGAGAGAAACTTTGATATGCTTAAGTGAAACTTGTCTTTAGAAAGTGGGTCCAATATAAAGTTTAGGTTTAGGGTTTGGTTTGTGAAGGTTTTGTCATCAAGATGAACCAATAATCCCAAGGCACCTTTTATTATTATTGTTATTTTCTTTCAATTAAAAATCCAAACTTTTTAACCTTTGAAACTTTCATCTAAAAATTCCAAGGCACCTTTTATTATTATTGTTATTTTATTCCAATTAAAAATCCAAACTTTTTAATCTTTGAAACTTTCATCTAATCATTATTAAAAGTTAATTGAATTCATAACTCCCTATCGGAACGATACTCTTTTTACTACTTCAGTAGAACCGTACACTTTGCGGTTTTACTCATCAACGATCAAACTCAAAGTAACCTCTTAGAGGTCCATTCCGTGACACTCATCTTATATGAAGGACTTCGATATAATAACTTATACAATTGATTCTGCATAATACATGTTGTGTTCTCTAATCTTTTGAATTTTCAAAGGGGCTTGCAAATCACTACATTCACTGCACTACCTAAACATGCAACTTCCGGGTGAATGCTTGAGCGTTGTTGTTTAACAAGTTTGACCTTATCAAATTTCAGAGGTAAGACAATTGTTGTAGTTGGAAGGTGCATTCCCTACCTAATCACGATCTTCTGGCAGAATCAAATTGTTGAGAATATCTTCAAGCGATCTCAACAACGTGACAAACATATCGATCCACGAGAACATGTTGTGCTGCCAAAAAATTGAGAACATGCTCCCCACTTCGTCATCGTTCTTTAATTCTAGCCGACTGAACGTTATCCTCCCGTCGCCCAACGTTGGACGTTCATACCAAATGTATTCTACCCTTCTTGTGTCTCCGGGGTTAAGTCCTTGGTTTATTTCATCCAGCTGATCCTTGAGACCTTTTAACATGACATTAATGTACCGAACCTTGAACATCTGAGGATTTCCATCGTTGAAGTGTATGCTAACACTGAACAAATCGGCCATTGTTTCAAACCTACACCATAAAAAATTACACAATCAATGAAAAACTCATTCAAACATTTCATCAAACACTTGGAGTTCAAATTATACATAAACCCTAAAACTCATAACTACAACATAAACATGGAAACATCTAAACAATTAAGCAATATAAGTCATTTACATTTAACATTGTATCGTTTCTTGCCAAGAAAATCAAAATTTAAACAAAATCCTAAAACTAAAAAAAATCTAATTTAAGAGAAAAAAATCTAACATAAACATGCAAACATCGTAACAATTAAGCAATATATGTCTTTATCATGAAACATTATATCATTTCTTACATAAAAAATCAAAATTTAAACAAAACTCGGAAACTAAAAAAAATCCAATTTAAGTGAAAAAAATCTAACGTACCAACATAAAATGGTTAATGGTGTATGATTATGAAAACTTACTTGTTATTGAAGTGTTGATTGATTTGAAGTTGAAGGAATTTCGGATTTGGGTGATTTGAGAGAGGTTTGAGGATTTTAGATGGGAAATGAGGAAATGAGGTTCTGCCTGGCCTTAAAACAGCACGCAGCGTGAGTTAACTCACGCAAATTTAACACTAGTGTGAGTTAACTCACGCAAGGTCATTTTGGTCTTTTCAATTGGGAGCGAGCAAAAAGTGTTGGGTAAAGAGCAAAATTCATTCCCCAAAGTTACTACTCCCTTTAACCGTTAAAATAACGAATCATCACCGTTATATCAGTAGATAACTTTACCATAATCTAAGAAAATATTTTTTCACTTTACTATCACGAAAGGTTGACAAAGTAATGAAAATTACTTAAATACTATTCAATTCTTCTAATTATTAAATTTATTATATGACCTCCTTTCTAGGAGTATTAAAGGGTCAAATAAAATACCCTGATATACTAAGAGGCATTTAGTAATGATAATAATTTTATGAAGGGTTTTAGAATTTCACAAAATGCTCAAATTATTTAACTATTTTTATGGTAGCATGAACTTTATACACTATAAAGAGATCAAATCATATCCTATTTTTTAGATGCAAAGAGGGAAAAATATGACAAAAACTCTGAAGTTTATTTATGCTATAATTCTCTTACTTTCAATCTTTCTTATCAAAATAGTATCTGGTTCTACTTTTCGTGAATGTGTATCAGATAAAGATTGTCCAATAATGCCACGCTGTAATATTAGGTGTCGTAAAGGCCTATGTATACTAGTTGGAAAAACATTTTGAGATGCATGTTTCCTTGCTCTAGCAAAAGAATTATACAACAGTTGTTTGTTATAATAATTGTATACTTTGTAGTAGAAAAATAATGGTACAATATTCGATCAATTATCATTTAGTTTTTGTTCATACAAAGCATAATTGAATTTTTTTCCCTTAATTCATGAACTTTGAATTTATGATTATGTACTCTAATACTCTCTCCGTATTTTATTATTAGTCACTTAGATAAAAGGTTTCGGTTCTATTATAAGTCGTTTTACAATTCAAATGCATCATTAAACTTTTTTTCTTCTATCATACTCTTTACAGTTTATTACTCTCTCTTCTTTCAATTCTTTTAATATATTTTTACCATATTGATGACATGCCATCTTATGTTATTGTTAGCATGTTTTTTAGTTATTTTCAGTAGGTTCTTCATCTAGAATATAGGACTATTAGAGCAATTTCTTATGATTTTGGGACATTTGTAATGTTTTCTATATTTGAGTCATGTAATTCTACTTTTCCCAAAAGATAGCAAATATAGGGTGTTTTGATGTAATACTTGATGAAATCATGCAAATCGGTAAAGCAAGACATGTAAAGACTTGTGAAGACTTTGGAAAGATCATGAACGAACATTCAAGAGGCCTCAGATATCATTACCAAAAGAGGAATATTGTTCCCAAGTCCCAAGACATCTTACATGGAAGCAAACACCCCAAAGGACGAAGAAACGAGCATTTACGAACAGGAAAACACACTGGGGCGCCCCGAGCATTGCCATGACCTCCGAGCATGGGAGAGGTGACCCGAGCATGTTGAAAAATGTGTCCCGAGCATGCAGAAAATGCACTTGGACGCCTAGCATGTGCCCCGAGCATGGGGAAATCATGCCAGAACTACTTTTTGCTACAAGTGGAAACTCTCCCTGTAAATAGCACCCCTCTCATTCATAATTTCTCATTCAGAACGAAGTGGTTCAAGAGGAAGGCAAACACTAGGAGCTTCCATAGAGGAGTTTATCTCCTTACTCCAAGTCTTTTAAGTATGTTTTATTTCTTTTATAATTTTTCTTTAGTTATCATGAGTAATTAAATCTTAACATAGCTGCAAGCTGTGGCATAGATTTTTCCATGTCATTCATGAGGAAATTCATGACAAAGTGGCTAAAGCTTTCTGGAAATGATTGCAAGAGCAAGTTCCCGCTCAAGGGGTAACCCAATCTCTCGAGGTTCTCAACATACCCAATCATCTTGAGTACAAAAGGTCCTATTAGACTTCCTTCTGTCAACTTAGTTTGGAAAAGGGACTTGGAGACATCAAACCTCCCATGCTTAGCCTGCTCTTGGTAAGGAGTCTTAAGTTGTTCGATCAAATTGAACACATCCATGCTATCATGCTCCTTTTGCAGCTTAGAGGACATGGTTGCAAGCATGATGCAAGAAACTTCCACGACATCATTGAGATGCTTACTATTACTATAAGCATCACTCTTCAGGAAGAGGCTCATCAAACACATACAACTTCTTTTCATGTTTGAGGACAATCCACAAGTTTCAGTGCCAGCCTAAAAAGTTTGATTCAGATAGTTTTACCTTCTCAAGGATTGATCGCAAAGCGTTGTTTGATGTGTAAGATGCCATCTAAAATTTTAAAATATATAAAGTAAGTATCATGAAAATTAACATATTTAACTTGGCCTTTAATTAAATACGCTCCCACTATTTTATTCAAAATCAAATGACCTTCAAGCATCTGATTCGGAAAATCCCGTTGGAAGATTATCTAGCGGGTTGAAATCCTTATTTGACCTTGTTTTGAGACAGCGAAGGCCGATCCCCAAAACCTTAGTGTTTTAGGTAGGAACATTTCCAATTGTATCTTATACAACTTTCAAATAAATTCGCGAATAACTCTTACTCTAATCTATCATATAGACATTTCCCAATTATTGTTTCTAAATTTATTCTAATCTTATTAAAATTAATTTAGTTAAGTTAAACACAAAAGAGTAACAATCAGTAAATGAAACTACCGCACCACAACATACTAGTATAGAACATGTTCTTCACATAGGCAAACCCACACATTTCAATTTTAGTCTTGAAAGGTGTTATCCTTTTGGAAAGCATTGAACTTAATATATTAATTAAAAGGATTTTGATTTAGTTTGATCTCACCTAACCATGGCTTATATATCATATATATTCGCACTCAAATCATTCAAGCATGGATAACAATTATACAAAATAAAAGTGGCATGATTCTGGCCTCCTAACTCTATGACTCACTCAAGCTAATGAGAGAATCTAATCTAATCTTAGAAATGACCTTGCTTCTCCAAGATAGACTTCCAAGACTATTCTAACGTCATGAATCCTATTACCTCCTTGTATTCTAATTACATTACATATAAGCGAAACTAATATTACATATAAGTGAGTGGATGAGAAGAGAATGTACATATAGAAATCAAGCGAGAGGCATGACAAGCAGACCGTATTTCAAAATCTCACCAAATTAAAATAATAAGAAGAAGCTATAATCATTCACAAAATAATAACAAACACACTTTTATTATTATTATTATTATTATTAACACCTCATAATCAAATAAAGAAATTAAAATACGGAAATTAATCACACTACGCAGAGTTAGCCGGGGGTTCCACTGCCCGATCAGTGGATGAGTTTCGCATCAACATTTGATACGTTTTAGAGAACCATAACCGTAATTTTGCAAACCCTATTCATAACGACACAACACTTGCGCCGTTACGAATCCTATTGCAACAACATAATCACACCAAATAAAGTTCTCTAATTGTTTATTCAACATGAAGATCGAGTTTAGAATGCTTCACCAGAATTGGTTCTGAAGCTTTAAACATCAATCATTCAATATGAACAAATATCATTTGACTTAATTAGTGTATGATCAAAACTAGAATATCACATATACTGTTGTCGCACAAAATTTATATATATATGATCGAACAACATGCTTCAGTTGATATGGATAATCGATTTATTGATGCTTCACCCAATAAAGATTTCGAAGCTTCAAACAAATTGATAATCCATGCACAGAAACATGATGCGATGCCAATTATAATTTTTGTTTAGGCTAAATTACACTACGGGTCTTTTAAGTTTGAGGTTTGTAACAAATTGTTCCTTTAAGATATTTTGATCACACATAAGTCCTTTAAGTTTGAGGTTTGTAACAGATTAGTCCCTTAAGTTATTTTGGTCACACATAAGTCCTTTAAGTTTTTAAACGTTTTAGTCCTTCGAACACATCATCGTTTTTGTAATGTTTTGTTATCAAAATGACTAAATTGAAAATGTTTACAAGCTTAAAGGACTTATGTGTGACCAAAATAACTTAAAGGACCAATCTGTTACAAACCTCAAACTTAAAGTACCCGCGGTATAATTTAGCATTCTCTTTATTATTTAATATGTTTAAGCATATTAAAGATAAATCAGTAAAAAAAAACAATCTGATTCATGGTTTTGTAATTGGATCTGATACCACTAAAGGGAAATCATGATCATAGAAGCAGCGAAAATTAAAAAAAATTGAATTAGCTTCCTTGAATCGTTACGAATTTAACATGAATTAGTGATGGAATTGTTACCTCTTGAAGTGCAGAAAAAGTTCTCGATCAAAACAGAGCAACATAGCAGTGCCTCTACTCGTCCGCACGAACATTTCGCCTCTAGTTCCCGATGCTAGCCAAGCTATCAGAGGTTTAGAGAGAATTTGCGGTTCTAGGGCTTCTCCAAAGTAACGTCATGACTTTTGCCCAAGGGTTCTATTTATAGAACTACTTATGTGCTTAGCAAGCCAGGTAATCATTACTGGGCTTCTGTAAGCCCATTAATCCATTAGCCTTCGCTAACTAATTAGCCACATTGTCTAATTACACCCCAAGTTATAAGTCTTACTTATATTTTTCCTTTTGACCGTTCTATTGTGTGTGACCCTATATGTTCTTGTAACAGTGGCAATAATATTATATCTTATATTAATATTATAAACAAGGCTTTTATATGTGTTTAGTCCCTGCAAATAGGGGTCATTTAAAAATTGGTCACTGTATTTCTTAATCCTGACATTTTGCCTTGCCGAAATTTTAAATGATTAAATTTTGGCAGGGCAAAATACCAGGATTTAGAAATACATGGACCAATTTTTAAATGACTCTTAATTGCAATACACATATAAAAGCCTATAAACAATGAGCGGTACGTAATTAGCAACACATCACTGCTAACCAAGTGACAAGAATGTCAAGTGATCTGATGAAACATTTTCCATGATAATGTTCATGTGTACAATTACTCCTTTGTCCTCATATCTATATTGAACACAAGTCATAGATTGTGTCACCCTTGTATGGCTGAATATTTATATTTCTTGATCTCAAAATATACTGAATAACAAATAAGTCCAATATTTCATATTGGCGTAATTCGGCATGGCCATGCAATTATACAATCGTATTTCATCAAGAGGGCTAAAGATATATCTTATGTTATGCAGGAGGGAGAAATCCCATCTAGGACACTCATGTCCCTCAACATGATTCGTCAAATGTCCATTAACCAACCTTATGGCTATCCTGTTACAAATGGCGTTAGAATGACAATAAAACACCTAAGTCCATATCTAGGGATCATAGTGATTTCAGGTCTAAGAGGTATACACTTTTATCACTATGAGAATATCTTATGACACTTTCATAACATAATATGTAGTATTCTCATGGTGGGTCAATCCACTATAAATATTACTCCTAATATTTATACCTATGTATAGACTTAATACCTCATATTCATGACCCATGAAATGTGGTCATCAGTCTACGTAGATAATAGTCTTTACGCTTTTTTATCATCCCAATTTATATTAAAGTTTGATTACATATACTTTTAATTATAGTGCTATTTATGTTAATGTAATCTCACGATTAAGCCTCGCTTAATGTTTCATTACATGAGCTGTATATCCTAGGGACTCTATATTAATCTTACAACAAATATAATAAAGAATGACTTACTTTATTTGATAATAAAAGTCATGATACATAGCACAAGTTTAACATAAACTATTGGCCAAACATATATTTCCATATTTTAAGTATTTATTAATATATTTATTTAAATTGTCAATAAAAATTACCCCATTCAATTAAAAAAAAAAACATTTACCAGTGAGGGGTCGTAGATATAGTAGGGGCGGTTAGCAACCGTCACAAAGTATATATGCAGTGCACCCAGTTCGTGTGCATAAATCCAGCTTTTTATTTGTCGGAAACCAAAAGGTTGCGTAAGAACGAAAAACATTTGTATTTCCTACCATTAAATTCAAGGTTATGGAATATGAAAATTGTAAATTCCTCTCTTCTTTCCATATTCATTTAAGATAAGAGAAAAATGTATCAAGTGTGCACGGCATACCGCAGGAATAAGTAAATGCTCCTACCATTAAATTCAAGTCTTAGTCGTCATACTAGTAAATGATGAATACTCCATAAAACAAGTGATAATAAGTTATATTCTCATCTAATTATTGATTTTATTTTTCTATAAGTATTGGATCTACGGAGTGTCATATACTTCCTCGTTCTAATACTAGAAGTAAAGTTTTTTTTTGAAAGATCAGTATCCGACCTAAGGATCGGCTAATTTGAAGGGTCCAATTCCACCGTCCACTTACAAGGGCAAGAAGCAACGTATTTTATACCATGATCAAATGTGCAGCCTCGTGTGTAATGCCATTATTTGTAGTTATGATATTATTTGCTAAAGTGTTTGTGGTTTTCCTGATGCCTCTAAAACATGTATGTTGCAATAAAAAAAAATGTTGTATATTGTTGTTTTATAGGATGCTATTAAAAAGTGTTATATATTGTTTTTTTAAGTAAAAGAGAGCAAAATGAGAGGAAATGAACTTATAGCCTGTCTCCGGAGAGGTCACTTAGTTGAGAGTTTCTCTCCTCAACATTGAGAAGCTCGGTTCGAGACCTGACACCGAGATAGGTAATGAATTTGTAGAAATGGTTACAATAGCTTATAGAGACTACATAATAGATACTGAGTAACAGAATAACCGAAACTAACTGTATTGGTTTGGTAAATTACAGATTTGAACTCTACATCCTTATGTAAACTTTATTATGAAGATTCACACTAGAGTGTAGTCCTCCTCATCTAGTTTAGGTCCAGTTCTATCACAAGTGCATTATCAAAGAAAATAATTTTCAAATTCAATGGGATATGCAACATAACCATTTGGAAGGAACCAAAAGTAAATAGAGAAAGCAATTTTTACAGCATGACATAAAATTTTACCAAACTCTCTTACTGCATCAAAATGACTTCTCAGTTACCACATGCTCTTCACAATCAGCATTTTCAGAGCACTTACCAACTTTGTCCTGTTAAAATGACAACCAGACAAATATTAACTTGTAGAAATAATCAGTTTCTACAAGTTAACTCAATAAGACAAATTTGGTTTTAAATGTAGAAAAAGCGTTGAAATGCAACGGAAATCATAGTTTTCTTAGTTAGTAGTAGTAAAAGAGATAATATTAAAATGAAATAGAGAGATTATTCAGCCGAATTATAGTTTTCTTAGTTTTTCCTCTATATCATGTATTCTTATTTAATACAGTGTGAAGCTAATTGTAAATTTCTTCTCTATAATGCTGTTATGGATGGAGAGCGTAATATTGTACATGTAACTAAACCTACATCAGTCTTCTCGCTTAAAAGGTAACAACGGACAGAAATAGAATCAGAAGAAAATTCATCATAACAGCAGACACAAGTTTTAAATTTTGCGAAGTTATAAATGCTGAGTTGTGTAGATTATCAACAAATAAAACAATATGTTTACCAACAATGTCATTTTGGATGATGAGAAAAATATTCAAGAGTTAGGAAAATAAATATACAAACTGAAGAAAACTTGCAAATATATTCACAGAACTTTCAGTGCCAATCCTACAAAAAAAATGAAAGGTGTCTCACGCTATTGGATTATGGTATTCATGGGCCTTCGGAGGGATCACGTGTATCATGTAAGAACTATGATCAGGAAAAACCACGGTTCATATAAATCACACAAAAGAACAGAGCTGCATATAAACCACACGAGTAACTAATTTGTCAAAGTCCTTACAGAAATGCAGCCCTTTTTACATAGGTAGGGATTAGGCACATAATATGAAGCAAGGGTACACCAAAACCAAAACTGAAAGTAAAATATACAGATCATATATACAATTATTTGCAAAAGCATTTTCAAGCTTATAAAACATAATAATAGGATAACTCTTTTGTTTCCCAAAGGTTTACTCCACTGGAGCTAATCTTACTAAGGGTACTTGTACTACTCCAACCGAGATTGGAACCTTGGTTCGCCACACGTTGTGGGAAGCTAATCCTTTCCGCTAGACCCAACCCCCTTCGGTATCGAGCAATGTGTGTGTAGGTACTTATACTCATTTCAAGGCTATGTTCACCCATAAGTTAAAAAGCATGTGGTTCACAAACATATGGTCAGCCAATTTGAACGTTTATACCGTTTGGAAGTAAATGAAATTACTATCAGTTTGAAGAGAAAATGATGTTTTCATTTTATCATATATGTAAAGTCTGAAGATATTGTAACCAACCCATACTTGAGTTTTGTATAGAATGTTCCAAATACCAACCAAGTTAAGGTCATTCAAGAGTTATTGAATTTCCTTTAGGGAGGATTATCTTCAAGTTATAATTATAATAATATATATAAGAAGAACCAGAAACAAACTCATTCAGTTCAGAGATTATAAAACACTTGAAATAAATTTGAACAATTAAATCATTCAAGGGAAACTTACTTTCAAGAGGTTGAAACTAAGCTTTCAATATAATTATTGGTATAGAACCACCATATTCTATTGTTGACAGATATATGCTTTACTCTTTTATCTCTCCAATTATAGAGAATTGCATGTTGTTCGTCAAAATCATAGCCTACTTGATTACATGCCATTATCAGTGTGTCGCTACTCTCAGAAACACACAATGGTAACAGGAACAATTGCTCCTCAAATCCCTCTCAACACTACTAGAAAAAGCAAAATTAGCGAGGGAAATTAGTGACGGAAAAAATGAAATTCCTCACAAATTCCTTGGT
>Ga0315913_1009708_pt1 | contig 11227 bp, 6 predicted proteins | sample MpolsnodulesMG_FD_207736 | JGI IMG/M metagenome (GOLD analysis project Ga0315913, IMG submission 207736) | Medicago polymorpha root nodule microbial communities from Los Angeles, California, United States - small nodules | ecosystem: Host-associated > Plants > Roots > Nodule | place: USA... | reverse complement strand
GAATTTTGCACCTTGTTGTTGTTTCAGGTTGTTTGTTCGGTTTGTGACACAGAGCAGCCAGTATGTATCTATTCATAATTTGATTTGAATCTGTTGTGTTTTTGTTTTTTTTAGGATAGATTTATGATGTTTTCTTTTAATGTTTCTTTTGAAGGTTGCTCAAGTTTGCACTAACTGTGGTGTCAGAATGGGAGAATATTACTGTGACCTCTGCAAATTCTTTGATGATGATGTAATGATTTACTGAATAAATCTGCAGTATTTGATTTAAGTTTCTTCGTTTTTGATATGATTGAATTTGAGAATATTGTTATTGTTGATTAAGCTTATTGTTTTCTATTTGGAGCTAATTGTTGTTCGCTCATTATGCAGACGGGGAAACAACAGTTTCACTGTGAGGATTGCGGGATCTGCAGGTACAACTGTATTTGAGTAAATAGTTTCTGAGGTTTCCCAAATTTATGAGATGCAACTAATTTTGGTTATGTAATTTGTAAACAGAGTTGGTGGGAGTGAGAATTATTTCCATTGCAAGAAGTGTGGTATGTATTCATCACAAGGCTGCCATTTTTCCTCGTTTGTCGATGAAACATTTAATTTTTTTTTCCTTCAAATTAGTTTATGCTGCAAATTGTTAATTTTCATATTAATAGACGTTTCAATTATGTACTTCCTTTGATAGTATGAAAGAATTGCCAAACATGTTAGCATCTGTAGTGACACTAGAAGTTCAAAATCACTATTGCCTATTGATGATTCTATCAGCTGTTTTCTTTTTTCTGTAACAGTTGAGTACTAATAACATATTAGCTTTTGTCTTATCATTTTAGCTTCCAAAATCAATTTTCTATAGATGGATGGAATGAAACCTTGTTTTCTAAAGCAGTGTATGAATTTAGTACTACATATATTCCATAGAACTTCTAACCTTATTCCAACTTGTTCTCAAGTGATTTCGTATTTTACCCGCTTGCTGATGCAATAAGACACATTTCTGTTTGATGATATATTGGGCTTTGCTGCCTCCTTTTTCCCTTGTTCTTGTTATCCTCTGAAATCAGAATCCATTTTGGGGACCAAAAAGTGGTTCTCAAAAAACAAATAATTCAGAATCTAGTGTATCAATTCAAATACTCCTTCCATCCGTCCCTTAATAAGTGATCCTTTTGTAAAAAAACATTGTCCTAAAATAACTGTGACCCATTTCACTTTTCAATGCAATATTAATTACTTTTTTTCCAATTATAACTCTAATTAATACCACTTTCATCATTCTCAATTCAATATATTTCATTTTGCATTTATGACAATGGAAAATGCACCAATACTTGACAAAATCACTTAAAACCATTTCTCTCTCTCCTTCACTTATACATTTTTCTTAATAAGTGTGAAATGAGCAAATGGCTCACTTAATTTAGGACGGAGGGAGTAGTATAGATCAAAGCCTTGTGATCTTTGGTAGTTACCCAAAAAAACCCTGATCCATGGCGTTTTGCATTTTTTTGAAAGGTTAGCTTCAGTTAGCAATAGTTTTCTCTGAATTCATCTATTATGGATTGTTTTGTTTCCATCGGACTTTGGAGCAATATCTAATAAATTTATTGACTTAGTTAGTGGAACTATTTTTTCCTTCTGTTTTAAAATAAATTGCTCCATTTCAACAGGGTCTTGCTATTCAGTTGCTCTGCGTGACAACCATTTATGTGTGGAGAACTCCATGAGGCATCATTGTCCAATTTGTTACGAGGTCCATACTCTTCCTCCCTTTCCCCTATACCATGTTTTCATTTAAATAAGGAATTTCTATATGTCACTGGAAGCAGGAGAGTATTCTGATGTGACTTTATTGTGTTGATACAGTACCTTTTTGACTCATTGAAAGATACAACTGTTATGAAATGTGGCCACACAATGCATTGTGAATGTTACCATGAGATGATAAAGCGTGACAAGTGAGTATATTGCTTACTATTTGACAGTTTTTTCGTTTATAAAGCATAATCTTTGCTGTAATATTAACTCGACTAGGTGTATGGCTCAGGTACTGTTGTCCCATATGTTCCAAGTCGGTGATTGACATGTCTACGGCATGGAAGAGAATTGATGAAGAGGTAGCTGGTTAAATTACATGCATCTGTTTTCACTTGATTTTAAGTTTTTATGCTCCACAATTATCTGGTCAAGAATATTGAATATATGTTCTTTACTAAAATTGTGATTTCTCACTAATTTTTTTTTTTGGTGCTATATTAGATCGAAGCAACTGTCATGCCTGATGATTATCGGAATAGAAAGGTAAAACTATACTCCTAGTAATGCTAGTTTAATACATGCTATCTCTATTTATCTCCATTTCATTCACAGCCGTTAGAACCTACATATTTGATATCATACATGCTTATGAGTATGGCCAATGTTGTCAATTGTGCGTTGCAGAAAATAGAGATTTGTTCAAATTTCGATATGCTACAGTGCTATAGCGTCGCGATAGCCCACTATTTAACTTCACTTTGTACTAAATAGCGTATTGTAAACGATTGTGATTTATTCAAATTCTGTTTTGCTATAACTGTTATTTGACAACACTGAGCATGAATGGACCTTCTGTCCTTTCTTTCGCATGCATATATCATGGTTATATTAGCAAATTTCTGAGAACTAAAACAGCACGGCGTTGCAGGTTTGGATACTTTGTAATGACTGCAATGATACAACCGAAGTTTCCTTCCACATTATTGGGCATAAATGCGGTCACTGCAGTTCATATAACACTCGTGCTATTGCTCCTCCTGTTCTTCCGCAATAATCGAATTCTTGCAGTTCACAAAGCATGTCTTTGCCCTATGACCCAATTGTTGTAGAGCCTCATTTAATTCATCCTCAAAATTAGTGGTGTTTGTGTATGCCCTGAAACTTTTCATAGGTTATTCTTCCTCCAACGTATGGAGTGGACAAGTTGGAGCTGGTATTTGAGTCATTAGACTATTATAAACATCTGTATACTAAATACAACATGGGGGGCAAAAGTTTTACCCTGCATGAGCTGCTGATAATTGTGTCGTATCGTCTACCGTTGTATTTGATATTGGAGGCCATATGCTGATTGATATTGTAGGCCTTCATAGAAATCCTTTGTGATTGATTTGTTATGTTGCATTTGTACTATCATATAGAAAAGGAATATGGATACACTGCAGTCAACAGTTCCCTCATAAATGCATTCAGGGACATCGGTGACCGATCATCCGATCTTGACCAGATGGTTCAAAGAAATGCAGATTTTAATTATTAGTTTATTATTCAAGATACTGAGCTCGAATCTTGGACCGTCCGTTCTTGAATGCAGGGAATGTTGATTACAGGATCTCTGACACTCTTTTCAAGTTTATTGGTTGAAGTTTATGTTGGTCCTACCATTTATTTAAAAATGAGTCTAACATTGATTCATGAGACTCATGCATTTCACCTTTAGTCCTTGGGCTGATCTGCTTAATATATGTATGACAAGTCGCTGCGGTCGCCTTCATAACATACAACAATGCTTAGAATCATTGTATATGTTCTTGGTTTTGCTTTTCTTGAAAGTAAGTCGATAGTTGTGGTAATGGGTGATTGGAAGTAAACTTGATTTTTTGAATTTGGATTCCCTGCAGTGCAGTCAACATTTCCCTCATAAATGCATTCAGGGACATCGGTGACCGTTCGATCTTGATGAGACGGTCCAAAGAAATGCAGATTTTTTTATTTTTTTTTATTTTTATAATTTTAAATATTGAGGTTGAATCTTGAACTGTCCCATCTTGAAGACAGGGAATGTTGATTGCATGAGAACTGGGTCCATAGAGATGTGCTATCAACACTATCACTCTCTTGAGGATTGAAGTTTTTGTGGGTCCTATCAATTATTTAAAAACAATTTTCCATTGATTCATGTGACTCATGCCTTTCAGTTTTGTTTAGTCCTTGAGAATTGCTCTTCTCCCGTTCAGAATTGCTCATTCCCATAAAAAAGCCGAACGTGAGTTAACTCACATAGGTGCATTTTTCAGCGTGAATTAACTCGCGTAGGACGGGAATGAGAAAAAAAAAAAAAGGAGAAGACCAATTCTATTGGTCCTTGGGCAATTCTTAACATATAGCAGTATAGGACTATAGGTTATTGGTTTTGGTTTTCTTAAGAGTTAGTTGCTAGGTATGGTAACGGGTGATTGGAAGCGAACATGATTTTGAAAATTAACCTCACAAAATACCAAATCATATGGCAAGTTGTTCGTATATTTTGTACGAAATTCAATCTGTTTAGCTGTAAGGGAATAATATAGAGCACACACTGAGACAATTTAACAGATGCAATGAACAAATCAAGAGTTTACAAAGTCTAAAAAAGAACCAATAATGAAAGAAAAATACAAATTAAGTTATAGCTTCCAAGTATATAATTGGTTAAGACTATCAAAAATGATAATCAAAAGAAAAAGCAGCGTATGCCGCTTTCAACAACCAAAATGTCTGAAGCTTAATTTTATCATTGATGTAAAGAGTGCTCCTTGCGGTTGAAAGGAAGGAAAAAGAATTAAAACCAAAACATGATTCTAAGGGAAGGGATTCGACTCTTTAGGTTTTTCTTCTTACAAATACAAATAGAGCTCATGGAACAAATCGTAAGATTTATTCACTTAAGATGTGTGATTATTGACGCTACATAATAAGATGTTTTGTTACAATATATTGCACCTTTCAGAGATCGCAAATCGGTCAACAAGGATCATATGCTCCAACATGTGCCCTACTATTTTTCTTTAGTTTTCACCAAATATATCTCATTTCTAGAGGAACTTTCCACACCACACCTTTAGTATCATATTATTTCAGATATAAACATACCGAAAAAATGTAAGTTTTATTATTAGTTTTTTTGAGAAAAAAAAGTAAGTTTTATGTCGTCTTAATGTATGTTGTCTAGAAGTATATTTTTGAAACATATGGTTTTTTAGAAATATGGGGTGGTGTAGTTGCCCTCCTTTTTTTAGTTTCAAATGTAACCGATATCTATAAGGGTCATTCTACGTGGTGTCACAAATCTCTTTCTAACATCCTTTTACTGGATGAAATTTACACAGCTCTCACAAATTCGGAAATACATACAACATGAGGTGGTAAGATTCGCACAAAATTTAAAAATATATGTGTATCAAAAAGAGAGTCTTAGAGATTGTGTTGTTGAATGATTAAAACTACCAGAAATACAAAAAGTAGAAACAACATGCATTTATATGTTTGCAAGTCGAACACATCACACATTTCTAATCAAATAACTTTTCCACAAATGTTACAAAGAAATATACCAACATTATTATGTCACACATATGATATGATAACAAAGTTGTGCACAACAAATAGTCAATCACATACTCAGAAGAAAAAATCAATTACATAATTTTTTTTTGATTAAATAAGGTCTCCAAAAGCATGCATCTAGGTTCTTCTTCGATGAAGTCTCAAAGCAGGAAGCATGACAAGAGAGAGGAATACTACTGATCCAAGAAGTGAAATCAAACACGCAGCAGCAGCTTGGTTGCAAAATTTGTCAAAGACATGACACACTTTGTTCCATAGCACATGCGAGTTTCCTTTCTCAGCAAGGACACCAATAGCCCAGGCAGCACCATTACCAGAGAAGAGCAAAGCTACCATTATTGCGTCAAGTAGAGTGACCAATGTCACCAATAATTTGCTTTTATGTCCATTTGCAAGAGCAATAATGAAAGACAAGGTTGCATATGCAAATGCTATAACATTTGCCACCACAAAATACCTAATACATGAAAAACAACAAATTATTGAGTTTTTTTTTTTAGGAAACAAAATCATTGCATTTTATGAATAACTAAGGGAGTGATACAAGGTAGTAAGATGTCAAAAACATGGCGACGAATCCCGAATGTGTCCGCTTTAGCAAGGGTATATGGGTGGAAAAACGGGTAGCCTTAGCCTGTTTAACCCACTATTTTAGGCGGATTGAATTGAGATTTTGAACCTGATCTCTTAAATCTACCCACCCCCTCGGCCGTTTGTCATCCCTATGTATGAACAATCAAATTTGCTAGTACATAAGTAAACTGATTTCTTATCTAGAAAAAAATGTAAAATGGTGTTTAATTAATTACTTGCAGTTTTTCAACAAACAGTTGGTAAGAAACTCAAGATATAGCTCTAATATAATAATCAAGAAACAATTTATTTCAAATACTTAGAAAATAACCGCCACAAATGTCCGTCAATCCGATTTTTTTCCAGTTGTATATATACTTTATTATTAAATATTTGCTCTAGTTTTTTTTTGGGGTGTCCGACGTTCGAATCCTGAAACTTGCATATATCATGCATTGTTTTTACCGACGGACGGAGCTAAGCTCACGGAGTCACGGGGACAATATTTACTCTAGTTTAATTTAATTTATGTGTTTTTAAATTTAAATTTGAAAATAAGATCAAATTATGAAAGAAAATTTTGTAGCGGAAAAATATTCAAATAAAAGTTAAGTAATTTTTGATTTCTTATAATTTTAGCGTAAATTTAATTTAAATTTTAAAAATAATAATTCAGTAATGATAATTAGTTTACAAAAGAGGTCCCATCAAAAAGTAGTTACCTTCAAAGTTGAATAACAACGACATAGAATAATAGAAGTGAGTCACGATCTTATTAATGGCAACAAGTATGGTTGAGTTTTACGGGGATTTCAAGTCCTTCAGCCAACCAAATAGAAATGCATGGTTGGCTCGAATTGACCAGCAACCGTAAATATAAATGCGTTGAAAATGGGGAACTTAGAAAATACCGTGTCTATGGAGAAGGCATGGTTTGGTTTTTGAACAATTTGAATTAGAAAAATGTTTACAACATTATTTCTTCTAACCCTCTCTCTAACTATTTTAATTATTATTACTATAAGATTCTTCCATAACATTTCATTTCAGATATGAGTTTTAGTCCAGACATATCTACCTCTCTCATGATGTTTACGTAATGGATGTAAATAAATAATTTTCTTGTAAGAAAGATAAAGAGAAAATGAGATGTTGAACAAAAGTGTCTAAATATAAATGTTGTATTTTAAATTTAAGCTATGGTTAGATATATTAGTAAATTCATAAATAGCATAATAAAATGAATGGACAATTTTGTTGTATTTTTGGTGTCTACATTATGTTTGTTATGTGTACATGCAACTCCATATAAGATTTTTTTTTGTGGTGGCCAAGATTTGAACCCTGAATCTTGTATATTTTATGTTTTGTATATATCAACTGAGATAAACTCATGATGACACTCCAAATAAGATTTAATACTAGTTTGAGTTATTTTATATATAGTTTGAGATTTTAATATATTTTCTTGTTAGGTTTAAATAACAAAAAGAAAGATTACATTAACAAAATAAATCAATAATTGGAGGCCTAGCCTATCCCTTGGGGCATTTATGATCGATTTTGAATTTGCCTATAAATAGCCAATAGGCCTTGTTAAAATTAAAAAAAACTAGAGTCAACAGGGAATAGCTACTTGAAGCTAACAGGGTAGTATAGATTTTCCTTTAATTAAAGGCATTGGTTGATGAGAAAATTGCAACCCTTTTACTCCCTCCGTCCTAGATTAACTGTGCCAAAAACTCATTTCACACATATTAAGAAAAATGTATAAATGAAGGAGAGAGAAAGATAGTTTTATGTGCTTTTGTTAAGTATTGGTGCATTCTCCACTATCATAAATGCAAAATGGAATATATTGAATTGAGAGTGATGAAAGTAGTATTAATTAGAGTTATAAAAAGAAAAAAGTAATTAATATTTTATTGAAAAGTGAAATGACTCAATTATTTTGGAAATTTTTTTTTTTTTGCAATTGACTCTGTTATTAAGGGTAACGGAGGGAGTGAGTAGTTGAGACGCGGTGCAAATAAGGAAAACCTAACAAAAGTAATTTGAACATGTTTCTCAATGCATATAATTAATAGGATGATTTTCTAATACAATTAGTTCTAATCAAAGTGAACGATTAATAAAAAAAGTGAAAGATTAATAGTAAAAATTAAGAACATCATAGAAAGTGGGAACAATCTATTTAAGGAAAAAAAAAACTTACACATAGGCAGACATGTATTGCCACTTAGCAGTAACAGGAACATCCAAAGGTGGCAAAGAATCTGAAATCTTAACTGGAACCACTGTGGTCTGTTTATCTGCAACAAGTACTATAGCAGCCGTAAGGGTTAGAACCAAGGCACAAAGCCTTAGAACCAAACTACAAGTTCCTTCTAGTGAAGACTTTACCACCACAATTTCCTTCAACTCTTTAGTACTTTGAACCTCCATTACTTCCTAAAAATAGTAAACAAAAGTACTCTTCTGAATATATCAGATGGTGAGTAAATGAAAATCTATCTAAATAAATAGTGTTGATACCAAAAATGGGTGGGAAACTAATTAAAAGATCTTGTAAATAATTGCTAGGGTGTGCTGCGATGAACCACTTATTTGTGTTGAATGAAATTTAAAACATGGAGCAACATACCTAAAAACGGTTAGTAGCTGGAAGTTTTTTGTTGGTGAGAAAAGATGAACATAAGAGACATTGGAGTGTAAATGTGATTACAATGATGGAGGAGCCAGCAAGATGTAACGCGTGCATTTATAACTTCAATTTTTTAGTTTAAAAGTGTCACCTACATTGTGAAGCCTATCATTATAAAAATGGATGGATATGATAATATTTACTACCATTGTCCTAAATTATAATTCCCTATAATAGTTACACACAAGTTAAAAAACATAGTTAATTTTATACTACGAGAAAGAAAAATGACGAGTTACTTTACAAAATTATTTTTTATTAATGATATGAGAAAGATAATTAAAGAAATTTAATAAATAAATGATAAAAAATATGGTATGAAGAGAAGCATTAACATTTATTTCATATTGTAAAATTACTTACAATTGAAGACAATTTTTGGTACAAAGTGACTTATAATTTATAATAAAGGAGTAAATTCTGACTTAATCTACTATATATCTTTTAGGACTAAGAGTTTAATTTATATAATTTAGGGTTAAATAAGTATTTCGTCCTAATAAATATAGTGAATTTTGATTTTAATCTTGAAAAATAAAATAGAATGTTTTCATCCTCACAAAAAAATTTATTTTGTTTTTGTCCTTAATGACCAATTTATGTTCATATGAATGTCAAAATTATAAAACTTTATGATCAAGATGTATCCATGTTATGTCCGTTTATTATGTTCAACTTTGATATATTCAAATTATGTTTAAAAAATGTCAAAATTATATCCATTAAGGACTAAAACTAAAACAAACAAATTTTTTAGGATGAAAACATCTCATTTTATTTTTTAGGGACTAAAATAAAAATTTGTTATATTTATACGGACGGAAAACTTATTTAATCCTATAATTTATATACACCGTCATTCTAACAAATTTTTACCTCATCAATAGGCATGGCAACAAAACCCATACCCGCGGTTACCCACCCAAACCAAACTCAATTTGACGGGTTTTCCCCGTTTTGACTGAGTTTGGGTATGAGTTTGGGTTTTCCCCGATTTCAAAACACGGGTATGGGACAGGTATATAGGTACCCACCCCGAACCTATACCCAAACCCTTAGTAAATTACTTTATGTTGATATGCCATGTTATTTTGTTTGATAATTGTCATGTTATAAAAACTACCATTTGAGGTTGGCCTAGTGGTTGCTTGAGATCTTGGAGTTTGCTCCTCCAAAGGTCTCAGGTTCGATTCCCTATGGCGCCAATTTCGGTGGGCTAAGTCCATACAGAGCTTGCTCTGGATTTAAACGGGGCCCCCCGCAAGTGGGCGATGAGATTGGTCCCTTCGGATTAGTCGATTCTTGAATCAGATACCGAGTTTTCAAAAAAAAAAAAAACTACCATTGATATTTAAAGGAGCAACTAAATTATTCGATCTAACAAATGTTAAAGTGAGTATATTGTTGGATAATATGTTACAACATTGCTCTTGGGGTTGCAAAAAAACTTCTATTTTTTGTTAAAAAAAATTATTCATTGTGGGGATGGGGCAGGGATACCCAAACCTGTCGGGGACGGGGATGAATTTCAATTTCTCATCCCCGTTGGGTATGGGTAGGGTAATGAGTAAGTATATGAGAATCGGGTATGAGAATGAGGAAGGTAAAACCCGTCTCCACCTCGCCACATTGTCATTCCTACTCGTCAATTGATGTAGCATAACTTCATTTGGTGTACATAATTTAAAACTTTGTTAAATAAATATGGTTATGTTGGTAAAAAATTAATTAATATATTAGAAAATACTAAAGAAGTCTTATAAAAAGAGAGAAAAAAATTCGTCAAAAAGGTTTTATATAAGACGGAGGTAGTACATACTATTATTATTTTTTTTGTACAATCTTACATACGATTATTACTCGGTGTGATACGGTATATTTGCCAAATTGCTATCATAATCCACTCTCAATCAAACAAAATGATAATCAAATAATAAAGATGAATTTATTTTGCTGGCAACTCAAAAATTCATGTAACTGAATCATGTATGCCTCACGAAAATTGAGTGGAACCCATATAAATTTCTACCAATAAAAACGTGTGTTCAAAAGTGTGTGAGATGGTAGGATATTAGTTAGGACCATTCTTCAAACGTACGATGCATGTTATTATCACAAACGTACGATGCATGTTATTAGTTCAAACTATATAACTTACTGTATAGGGAACTCAAAGATTAATACCTCAAATTCGTCCTTGAATTTTAAATAATCGGCCAAATTCGTCCTTGAATTTTGCGAAATAACTATTTAGTCCCTGAATTTACAAAATGTCAATCAAATTAGTCCCTCCGTTAAGTTGGTCTGTTAACGGAGGTGACGTGTAACGTTAACCTCTTACAAGACTTAACACGTCAGATGCCACGCAAGTAGGGACCAAATTGATTGATTTACAGAAAATTTCCAATGACCAAATTGATGGATTTTCAGAAAATTGGCAAGGACCAAATTGATTGATTTTCAGAAAATTCACAACGGCTATTTCTCATTTACGGCTTTTTCTTCCCCAAATATATAAATTTGAAACCCTAATGTTATAATTTGTCACCTAGAGTTCAAAATCCCCCAAAATTCTTCCATGAATTGATG
>Ga0315913_1009705_pt1 | contig 11230 bp, 2 predicted proteins | sample MpolsnodulesMG_FD_207736 | JGI IMG/M metagenome (GOLD analysis project Ga0315913, IMG submission 207736) | Medicago polymorpha root nodule microbial communities from Los Angeles, California, United States - small nodules | ecosystem: Host-associated > Plants > Roots > Nodule | place: USA... | reverse complement strand
GAATTGTCTTGATTTGTTGGTTTTTTTGGTGGAACCGGTCTCTCTCGTAGCTCAATCTCCATGAGTGTTCGGAAACGATCGTGTTGATCCAAGAATTCATCCTCCCATGTTGCCGCCTCTTCGCTCTTGTGTAGCTTCCACTCCGTGGATGATGGAGGTAGTGGGCAACCATCTTTCGACGAAAGAAGGACAAAATGATTTGGGATTAGGAGGTAGGGTTTTTTGGTTTTGGGGGGAAAAAAGCAACGACAGTTAACTACCGTTGGCTCCAGCGGCAGTTAACTGCTGCTGGTTTTGCCACCGGTAGTTAACTACCGTTGGGGACTTTTAGGTCATTTACGTGTGTCAATATGAAGTTTTCAATATCAGAAAAGCAATTTTCTTGTACTTTTTGTAGGGCACGTGAGAAGGGCATAGGGTGAAAGAGGATCCAGTTCTTTGGAAGAAGAACTTCAATCAAATCCTAAGTTTAGTACCCTTTGCATTTTTTTCAAATCGTGGGTTAAGTATTCGGAGGACTTTTTTCCTTTTTATAATAAGGTTTTGAGTTAAAAATAATATTGAAAAGGTTTATTTTTTTTTGTTAAGTAGCCTAATGACTAGAGTTCATACAATTAAATTGTGAAGAAATAGAGTGTCTGGGGTTCGAACCCCGATCCATACATATAATATACAATATCTCTACCAACCAACTGAACTAAACTTAGGGGGATAATAAAAAGGTTCTTTAATTAGTGATATGTGCACTACTACCTTAGTTAAGTCACGGGTCAACGCCTAAATCTACCTAATAACAATTGCCATCATGAATTTCATTTATGCAATTCAGTAAAAGATCCGGTTATAACCAATATTTCATTAATTTTTTATTATAGTGGTGAAATTGTCCTTGTAATTTGGTCAAAGTCTAAAAATAGTTCTTGTAAAATAAAACATACTTTTATAATTTAAGATTCTTCATATTTTATCATCACTTTATTAAATAATTATTTGGACGAAGTCTAAAAAATAGCTTTTTTATAAAGGGTTAAAATGTCTCAAAATAGTCTTTGTAAAAAGTTAAAATATAAAAAATAAAAAATTATAAGAGGGAATCTGTAATTTTTTTTTATACAAGATATAGTTTCTTTTATTAAAATTCTAATCTGAAATCTCTTTCAAAGAATGCTAATCTCTTTATCTTTCCCGCCCATAACATTTCCTGAAAGTCAGCAGCCAATTTCCATTAGGTCAAGGTTTGTTAATAGTTTTTCAAAGTAACCTTATGTACGTTGGTTCCTTTTGCTTGGTCCTTAACCTATTAGGCCAGCCAGAATTATAATGGGGTTACCCTTTAACACATTGAACAGTGTTGAGCTGTCTCTCTTTTTTACGACTTTTCACTTCCATTAACACCGTTCTTTCATGATGGTACTAATTCCTGTCATTCATTAGCTGTTATAGAAATTGAAATGCTCGTGTTCTCAACCTGAAAAGTAAAAAGTTTAAATAAAGTCAACTAGGTTAATCAAGTAGACAAGTACTACCCGTAATGAAATCCTCAATCAAAGATATCCTGTTGTTTTCACCTGGTTTGCTTTGATGCATGTTACCTTTTACATTTGAACAGTTTAACAAATCAGCATAGACAGAAAATTATTCTAAAAGTGTGACGAAAATTACTACTACCTTAAATATTTGAGTAAATTGCAAAAATTAAAAAAAATTATCGAGTAAAGTAAGGAAATTAAGAAAAGCTTAATTATATTTCACTTTAACACATTACATACAAATTAAGATAAAAATCAAAGGATATTATTTACACTTCTAAAGCTTTCTTTTGTTTGTTTGTTACAATTTAGAAGTTTTGAGTTTGAGTTCCATCAGTATTTTTCAAAGAGATTTAAATGTAAATAATTTGATTGGAGCACCATTTTCTCACCTTCAATATTTTTACATAGTTTATTAGCTCAACTATGATTTAGTCAAAACAAACTTAATTTATCTATGAATATACGAATAGGAAACCTGTTTTTTCCCAAATAATTTAATGGTTAAAAATCACATTTTAAATGAATAAATGAAATGTTCGTGGTTCAAACTTCGATAATGTATATTAACAATGCATCATCTCTATCAATTTAACTATGTTTACGATACTTTTAAAGGACGTTCCACTACATACAGTATAAATAAATTAAGAAACGTGTTGCTAGTAAGAAACATCGCTATCAAAATTTGGTCACAATCTTTCATCAAATCCCCGTCACATTTTCCTCTTTGTGCAAAGTCTATTTTAGTGGGTTTCCTCTAAAAATTCAACACACAAAACAAGGCAAATCAATCACAGCGTTGAAACTGATATTGGGAAGGAGATTTTTCAATAAACTAGAGTAGAAGTGACTGGTGAGAGGCCTGAGTTATTTATTGTGCGCAAGGTGGCTGGAAAAAGTCTCATGCTATAGTGGTGTTGCCACTACCAACTCCTTTATTAGCATTCTGGTACTACACTGTGTGCACACCTTCCTTGTGTCCAAAGTCACTAATGTCTCGTAAACTTAATTCAGTTGATAGGGACAATGCAAAATATATATAAGGTATGAGATTTAAACCTCAATCACAAAAAAAATAAAAATAAATAACCACTGTCTGGGAGTTAATAAACACTTTTATTTTGGAAGAAATAAACACATAAAATGAAATAATAACAATATTATGTTTAAAATATTAGTACTAAATTTGTGTGTAAATAAACAACTAAAATAATAAAAAAAAAGGTGTTAGTTTAGAGTAATGCTTACATGGCACAAGCCTAGATAAAAATATTTGAACATATACACAAAACTATTTTTTTTAAAATTCATAAAATTAAATGTGAGTGTGTTAATTGATGTAACTAAATTATTTTATTTAATTTTGTTTATTTTATGCGAGTGTGTTCAAATAATATTAATTTTGAGTTGTTCACATGAAGAATTAATACTTTCTTGTTAGTTTATTCTACGTATCTATTTCTCTTCGATCTAAAGTATCTACTATCTAGTAAATGAAGATCATAAATCATAATCCAATATACTACACGTAAGAGGTAGGTTTCCTTTGGTAGTTTGGTTTGGTACATCAACATTTGATTCTTGGCCTGCCTTTTCAGCCATCCTTTATTCTTTAATTTCTTAATTATTATTCTTTTTCTCTTTTGATTAACATTTTCCTTGGAAGTAAAGTTAGACAGAATTTTTTGTTTAAAAACCTAGTGAGTAAACTCACGCGCATACGCACACACATTAAGTGTTGACGATTGAAAAATTAGAGACTTCAAATTTGTGTGCCATGATATCAAATGTCTTTGGAGATACATTTAAGTTGTTTTTACGAGACATGTCAAATATATTTTCTGGTCAAGTAGCATAACGACTAGACTCACATATTAAATGTAAAGAAATATGAAATCTCAAATTCGAATTTAACCTCTGGATATCAACTTCCCTACAACCAGAGATGGGGCTATGAACATTGATGAGGTAGCTTTGACTACCTCCAAAAATATTGTTTTTTTCGAATAAGTTTAATTGTAAGAAAATTATTAGAAAAATAAGTTAAAAAGCTATGATAAATTTGTTATGTCTTATTTTGACATTTTTCGATCTCTTTAACAACTAACTGGATAATACTTGAGTGACATTGTGGTTGGTGACATTGGTCAACCACAATGTCACACGTGTACAAAGAAACAGAAAAATATTGTGAAAGAGAAAGAAGAAAGACACTTGTGACATTGCGATTAGCCAATATCACAACGTCACCAACCACAATGTCGCTCAAGTGCTACCTCAACTATAAAGAGAGATTAGTTAACAATAAAAGTTGTCAAGATAAAATTCAAGAATATATTTGAGTTTGAACTTTGGACGCACACACTTTTTAACTTTTTTCTTTTTAACATAGAAGTTTTATCCTCTAATTTATTGCTCAGTTTGAATTAATTTCAAATAAAAATTAATATTTAATTTACTTATAATTAAAATCAATATAATAGAATTAATTAATTGATTTTTTTTTTGTTATAATAAAAAAAAATTCACCATCAACTTTCCTAATTATCATGCGGGGAAAATCATTTTCAACTTTTTACTTATAAAACTTCTATTTTCTTTCCGTAAAAAAAATCGATTTTCTTTATTACGATTGTTTTAGGGGTACAACCATGATGAACCTTTCTAATTTTTATTTTTTTTGACAAAATGATGAACTTTATAAACTATCTACTTGAATCAACATACACTATTTTCTTTTTATTAGCATTAGAACATTAATCTGTCTGGCCTCGACAAAAGGTTTTCCAAAGTTGTAGAGGTGGCTCCAAAAAACACCTAATAGAGTATTAACCAAAGTTTTCTTTATTGTCAACCCAATTTGTTAGTTGAGAAAAAGAATTAATTTTCATTATGGGGTGCTTTTGTTACATGAGGTGGGCACATCACCTGTTCTTGTTTTGCATTTGGAGCTTCCTCTGTCGAGAAAGGATGAGAGACAGCAAAATAAATAAACAATTTAGAGAGAGGGAGAGAATTCACAAATATACAATCAACATAAAAAATGGATATTTCTTTAAACTATTCAATCGCATCTTAGGTATCATCGATTTTGAGATCAATCAATGATAACATGTTAAGATCATAAAATTTTACCTAATTATTTGGTACACTTGTTGCATTATATTGTGCATGTTATAATATCATAGTAAATTTGCTGAAATTACAATGAATGATTGTGATACGAAACATACATTTAATTAAAATATTTTTACAATAGTTTAGTTTTTTTATTTTGGTATCAATACTTATTTATTGTAGCAAATGGAGTTGACATATCATCATTTATCATTTATATACAACAAACTAAACAAAACAATGACTCATGAGTTTGTTATTTAGTTGCCATTTAGATTATTAATATTGTTGCACCTAATTCAAAGGGTCCTTCTATAATGTAGGGACTACGTAGCAAAAGATATATATTGATAGTATCGCTCAATTATAAACCAAACTTTTAACTATTCAATTGCTTTGATGGTATGGATTGTTATGGTGGAGGCATGTGGTTTTTGTCGAAGTATCTTGTTCCTTTTTAGGGAAGGTTCATTTGATATGAAGTCATAGTGATGATCCTATGGATGCTTCTAATTTAACTTTGCAACGTGATATTAAAGGCCATCGCCAAAGTGACTTCTAATTGCTAAGAAAAGGTGGTCCTTAAGATAATAACTTCAACGCGAAGTAGTTTTATTTTAAATAGAGGTATACTTTGGATAACATCATCCTTCTTAAGATAATAACTTCAATGCGAAGTAGTTTTATTTTAAATAGAGGTATACTTTGGATAACATCATCCTTCAAAAAATTATTAGCATTTGATATAGGAGATATATATAGTTACTAAATTAGAGCTAAAAATGCATGTGCTAAGCTAAAATTTGGGTTTATCAAACTTATGTGTGCTTTCATCGCTTTTTTTTAAAAGAGTTTGCTAAGAGTTTCATATTTGATGAGATAAAGTTTAAAATTGTATTTATAATGGACGAGTAGTCCTCATCTTACAAACATATTTTGTACGTGTTGAATTAGATGTTAGAGAATAAAGGATCAAGTTAAATTCGTGCAAAAAGAAGAAGAAAAAAACTTGGATTGCCAAGCTGGCATACATTAGTAACAAAATTAAGTTCAAATAGAATTTCGTCCAAATTGTAATCAACCAGGAGCATCGGTTTGGATGTACTAGGTTTTATTTTAGTATTCCTTGAATCCTCTCAAATTTGTGTTGCATGAGTTAAAAGAGTAAGAAGAATCTAATTCATTCTTCGATTGCTAGTTTATTTATATTCTCTAGAATAAATAATTTTTTCAATTCTCTCAACATGGTATCATGTGCCTTAAGCTGTGATCTTTTATCCTATCATGGTTCGTACCAATCAAAAGCCTCCCCTATTAGTTTTTAAAAAAATATATGCTTATTAGTCATTTTATAAATAAGTTAAATGTTTTATTTAAAATTGTTAGTACGAATTAGTCTTTCAGACAGGTTAATAAGTCAGACTGAACTTTTAAGAAGGTCAGACCATGCTTAATATAAAGTCTTTGACACACTAATATGTCAGGTTTAGACTTTAGTTTTTGACTATTACTTTTTCCACCATGTGTTACTCGCGCGCCCTATTTTATTCTCAAAATATCATTCAGATTTTATCATCCGAACATATTTTAAATTATATAATTCGAACACACTCAATACAGACAGAACTGAACAGAACTGCATGTCTTTGTGGATTCATCATTTTTTTGAAGATATAAAATTATACCAAAAAAATCATTATATATAGAGTTAATAGTGTTTTTCACACCTATAATATATGTCATTTCTGGTTTTCACCCCTACGAAATTTTCGGTTTGATTTACATCATTTAAAAAAAAAAAACTGGAAAACCCCCCTCCCCTGTCCAACTCACCAAATTCGCTTATGTGGCGCTGACTTGGCTTTTTTTAATTGGCCACATAATATTTTATTATTAAAATTTTTAAAAAATCCAAAATATAATATAAATTCATTTATATTAATTTAAAAATAAAAATTAATTTTAAAAATTTGAAAATTAATTTTTGAAAATAAATAAAATTGTAAAAAATGAAATAATTTTTTTTCAAAAATTAAAAAAATAAGAAAAAAACTAGAAGATTTTTTTTTCAAAATTAAAAAGATTTTAAAAAATACTGGAATTTAATTTTCAAAATACAAAAAAAGCGAATTTTCAAAAAAGGTTTTTTGAAATATTTTCTACAAAAAAAATAAAAAATTCTAGAAAAAAAATTTAATTTTTAAAAATATACAAATTTAAAAAAATTCAGATTTTTTTTCGAAAATTTTATTCCCGAATTCTTATAAAATCATTTTCGAAATTAAAATATTGAGAAAAAAATCATTTTTTTTTACAAAATTATGAAGATTTTACGATTTTGGATAATGATTCTAACAAAGATCCATTTTGGGGCTATAATAAAATAAATTGTAAAAATTAAAAAAAAAATTCAGGAATATTTATAAAATTTTCGAATAAAAAATCTGAATTTTTTCTAAATATGTATCCAGATTTTTAAAAATTAAAATTTTTTCCTGATTTTTTTTAAAAATCTGACCTTTTTTTAATTTTGAAAATTTGCTTTTTTTTGTAATTTTAAATTAAAATTCCTGAATTTTTTAAAATCATTTTAATTTTGAAAAAAATTTGATTATATTTTCTGATTTTTTTTTATTTTTAAATTTTTGGAAAAAAATCTGGCTATTTTTTTGTTTTTTTATATTTCGGAAAAATCTTAATGTTTTTTTGGAAACAAATCTGAATATTTTTTGGATTTTTTTTATTTTGTAAAATTAATTTTCAAATTTAAAAAATATGATGTGGAAATGTTCTTTTACACGTGGCCAATTAAAAAAAATTAAAATGAAAAAAAAAAGCCAAATTTGCGCCATGTATTAGATTATGCTGAGTTGGATGGGGGAAGGGTGTATTTTGGAAAAAAAATTACGAGGATGCAAATCAAACCGAAAATTTCATAGGGGTGAAAACCGAAAATGGCTTATATTATAGGGGTGAAAATCACTATTAGATTACCCACACACACACACACACACACACACACACAGATATATATATATATATATATATATATATATATATATATATATATCAATATAAAAAAAAAGTTGTATTTATATCATTACCCATGTTACTTAATGATATACATTTCAACTAATGATATACATTTAATCTAAACCGCCCAAGATATATGCAACAACCTTATATTCTGGATCAAGATTTTCAATAATGTACAAATTTTCATCATCTCTTATGACTTCAACACCCGCCACCTGACATAGTTCATTATAGTCAGCAATCCGACCAATATATCTATCAGGCCAGCTTTTGGCATCATCACGAGCATGTTGTATCCATAGTGGACAACTAGGAGGAATTGTACAACCATTCTTTAAATGTATTATAATGAAATGGTTGTCATTGACATGTGTCATACACATCAATCGCTCAGTATGTGGCGGTTCACCACATAGAGGAAAAAATGTATCAGATCGCACTTTCTCAACGGATAGTAGAACAACTACGTGGTTGTATTTCTGTGCAATGACGGCATGGTCATCCATTTATCCGGTGGTGCAGGACCAATACCAGAAAAGGTTAGAGCGTCCAATACTTTTTTATGTCGCCTATCATCATTAATCATCCGCCGATGGTGAGCAATTCCTTCACCGATTAGCTCTTTGTGCAGCTGGTAACATATCATTTGGTGATCGTCAACACTCAAGTTACGTATACCCGCAACTGCACGAAACCCACAATGACCATCACCACCTTTTCAATAAATTCATGCACCCAATGTAAGATTTGTTTTTTGTGTGGTATGTGGACTTTAATTGGAATTGACTTAGGATTTTTGGGAATTGGCTTAGGAAGATTATGAGACATGTTGCTTTTTCGTGCACTCTTTCTACTTGCCCTTGTTGAATTTGTCTATGAAGCATGTATCTGTTGTTCTTGGGAATCAACAATCTCCCAGAGCAAAGACGATTTCTTTGTGGACCGAATGAAATATTTATTTTTCTTTGGAGCTCCTTTAGCGGTGACCTTTTTTGGTGGTGCACGCATAGAGGTAGTCTCTGGCAAAACAAATTGTCGAAATTGTTCTTTGATATGCAACTTCATGTTGTAATCAACGTTCTTGAACCAGGCCTACAATGTATTTAAAAAATCTGTCAGGCGGAATGTTGTTGAAAAACTAGTGAAAAAAATGCATTATGTTCTGTTCGTGAACGCTCGGATTATATAATCTGAAATGTTTTAACTCATTTCAGATTATATAGTCTAAAACATTACAATGCACCCCATTTAACTTGTACTTGTTTACGTTGGATGAGACGTACATGCTATCTTTTTAGATTATATAACCCGAAACCATGTAATACTGGTTCAAATTATATAATCTGAATCTACTCAGTACAGAAGCAAATGGTAAAATCCTGGGCAGAAGATAACACAGTTTTTTTTTATTATAGAAAATACCTAAAGCAAATCTCATTCTAGTAATAGAGAGATGTCTTCCTTCCTATCCTTCGAATCACCCTCATAGTCGAACCTCAACCTCTTCTAGTGAGTATGGATTTCATCCAAACGGGTGGTGGTGTTGTTTCTGATCTTCAATGCAATAGCACACGCACATGGCAATCCAAAAGTGATCAAACTCAAACAACCACACCTGGATTTATCCGTACCGACATCAACTGCTCAATAGCCTCGTCTGCAAGATAATCCAAAGCGTGTCTTGATATGTTTCGAATCAACCTAGACCACAATGGATTTCCTTTGAATCTATGTTCAAGCATGATAATGCTCATCTAGAAGAAAACGTGTATCTGAGTATGTTGTAACTCTAACATGTTGTGAACGGATTTCTAGTTTGTACTTAAATCACCCATACTACTAGTCAAATACTTCTTCAACCGGCTGTATGCAGATTCAACTCTGTTTGTTGTACTATTCCCCATATGCAAAACTTCACAATCATCTCCTTCACCGGACCCAAAATTGTACTTTCCACATATTCCAAAAACTTGGGAAATTTTTTGCATACAACTTTGAATCAGTTGCAATTATCAACATATGCTTTCTCCATATTGGAATTCACGATATCCTCCCATGCAAGAATGGTCGTCTTCACCATTGAATTTGGATTTATCTCTTTCCCATCCTTGCCTTTGAGATCTTTAACTTTGCAATCCTCTTACATTTCTTTCAATGTGATACTCACACAATGGAGTAGTAGCCGAAGGGAAAACGATATCCATATCATTCATTAAATCGTTGTCCTGATCCATGACAACTACATTGGGGTAAACACCTTTGGAATGAGTTCACAACACCTCTCTAGTGTCCAAGTAACGTTATCTTCCTTCTCAGACATCATATAATCAAATCCAATAGAGAACGTCAGCTGGGTAGAAGTGTTACCAACAAACTCAAGCAACGAAAGACGATATTTGTTGGTCTTATAAGTGGAATCCAACACAAGCACCTTAGAGATCGTGTTAAACAACTTGATATCATCTGGATGCGCCAAAAATATATCACTGACATCATCGTAATCAGGATAATTCCTACAATGATACACATACTCATTCTCAACCAACGATTTCAAGAGATGTTGCATGTCAGTTCTCGTACCCCTAATGAACTGCCTATACTTGTGACAAGCATTATAAACATGCTTGATATCAGTTGAAGTGTTTTTGTTCCTCTTCTTTAAGTTGGTAAGCATTTGCCTCGGAGGAACGTTGGACTCTGTGATGAGTGAAACCGCGAGTGCACGGTTCTACCGAAGTAGTAAAAAGAGAGTATCGTTCCAACAGGGAGTTGTTCAACTTAATCAACTTTTAGAAGATGATTAGAAGAAAGTTCAGTTGTAAAGATTGGATTTTTAACGGTTTAAAAGAATAATAATAAAAAGCGTCTTGGGATTATTGGTTCATCATAATAACAAACCCTTCACAAACAAACCCTAAACCTAAACTTTATATTCGACCTACTTTCTAAAGACAAGTTTCTCTTAAGCGTATCAAATCTTCTTTCGAAGCCAGTGAGTGTGTCCCTCTAGCAACCACACATATTCTCATGGTTGATTGCTATTAGAATCCTTGAAGAACGAAACTTTATATGTCTCAAGGTTTGCTAGACTATTCTCATGTTTCGCAACCCTTGTCTAATTTCACTTGTTCCAATATCAAAGCTCCGCTGCCGCATTATGAATTGATATTTGCGTTGATGAATTAACAAATATTAACCCTCCGTTGTCGCATTATGAGTTTGGTATTTGTTAATTCATTATAAAAACGGTGAAATTAGATTAGAAAGTAGATTTATATAAAATTAGGGTTTATGGCTTTGGTCGATTAGGATTATGTCATTAGACTTATCCAACAATCCCAAGACAAGAAGAGTCTACCCACTCATGTTCATCGTAGACATAGAAGAGAAGAAGAAGAACATAAAGTAAATAACAAGAAAAATAAAGAAAGAACTTTTATTAAGAAAGACAATTGTCACTATTGAATTCCAAGAACAAAAGATGATTTGTTGTGATAGCTAGCTACTCTATTTATAGTTTACAATGACTTAAGCCCTAAGAAATA
>Ga0315913_1009702_pt1 | contig 11232 bp, 8 predicted proteins | sample MpolsnodulesMG_FD_207736 | JGI IMG/M metagenome (GOLD analysis project Ga0315913, IMG submission 207736) | Medicago polymorpha root nodule microbial communities from Los Angeles, California, United States - small nodules | ecosystem: Host-associated > Plants > Roots > Nodule | place: USA... | reverse complement strand
AAAATCAGTAACTTTTTAAAAGAACAACTTTTATGATTAAAATATACAATTTTAATGGGTCAACTTGCCAAGAGATCCATGCCATTCAATAGCTACTTACTATATCCAAAGGCTAACAATCAATTTTTAGCAACAAAAAAAAATAAATTGAGTCTCCTCGGGACCCATTGAGGTCATCTACCGTAGCCAACGCCAACATTATACATTAACAAAATCTATATATTTAGAATATGGGAAATGTTAACTTATGTCCTTGAGGCATAAGTTAAGAAATCAAAAGTAAAATTTTTTTTTGGAAATTGAGCATTCAATGTCTTGAAAGTTTCAAAAGTTATCTTTTCAACATAAAATTTATTACTTAATTCTATTTTAAGTTCCTTAACTTGTGCTCTTACTTAACTCTTATAATATATAGTACTTAACTTGTTCTGAGCGAGGTTTCCAACATAAGATTCTAATTATAATAATAATAAAACATAAATCACACTTCTAATCTTGTCTTACTAACCGATGAGTCATGAGTACTGTAGTATTCCATCTTCCAGACCAGACCATGAGCACCAACCAAGTGGTATGGCAGGTGGCAGTTGATGATTGAAACACAGAGGTTGGTTTAACGAATCATGGTTTGACATCATGGCCATCCAATTAGTGGGAATATTATAGTGGCGTGAGATTTGATTAATCATTAATTATGAACTATTCACGCAAGCCCCACGCACTTCAGTTTACCTTAATCAAAGATAATTTCTTTCCCACCCATCAACCTTATCGAACGCCTTATTTTCTATTTCTAAAAATTGATAAATGAATGTTTTTTTGAATGTGTTTTACATTTTTTAAAGATAAAATCTAGGTTTAAATGTGTGTTTAGTCTCTGCGGTTTCATCCAATTTTGGCTTTGGTTTCTGCGCTTTTTTTTGTTTGACATTGGTCCCTGCACTTTATGAAATTTTAGATATTAGTCCTCCTGTTAAGTATCTGTTAAAAAAAATCAAAATTAACGGCGTGCCACGTGGACCAATCATGACACGTCACGTGGCACACTAAAAGACAAAAAAAAATCAACTTTTTAACTTAAAAATATCATCAGTCCCTGCACTTTCAACATTTTTTGATATTAGTCCTTGCACTTTTGTATTGGTCCCTAAATTTTTTTATATTTTTAAAAAAAACATTCACATTATTATGTTTTATTATTGTTTTGTTCATTATTTTTATTGGAATAATCATAAAAAAAAAAATTAAAAAAATTGATTAAATCTTAATAAAAGATCAATAAAAGTTTGCAAAATATCTTACTTATACCTTTTATTTGACCATAAATATCTTAGCTTGTTCCCTCAAAAAAACAAAATATCTTAGCTTGTTTTTTTAAAAGGGAAATAAATATCTTACTTATCTCTACTACTTGATATATAATAAATAAACTTTTTTTAGAGTAAAAGTTGTAGTAATTCCAATGTGGAGTACAAATGTGTAGTAATAAATATATTACTTATCTTAGAAATTCTATTTTTGTAACTAAAATATATTATTGGAGTACAAATTGTGTTATCAATATTTATATTTATTAAACTTACTTATTACAAGTAAAATCGTGACTGGTAAGCAAAATATAATGTTATACAATTGTTATTTTTCAAGTTAAGTTTTATTAAACTTTCTTCTTTTTTTAAAAAGATTTTTCTGATTTTATTTAATTTTATAATTATTCTCAATAAAAATAATGAACAAAACAATAATAAAACATAATAATTTCATAGAATGTTTTTTCAAAAAAAATAATCTAGGATCAATACCAAAGTGCAGGGACTAATGATATTTTTAAGTTAAAAAATAAAGAATAAAATAATAATTAAAAAGTTGAATTTTTTTTTGTCTTTTAGTGTGTCACGTGGCGTGTCATGATTGGTCCACGTGGCACACCGTTAATTTTGTTTTTTTTTAACAGATACTTAACAGAAGGACTGATGTCAAAAGTTTTATAAAGTGCAGGGACCAATGTCAAACAAAAAAAAGTGCAGGGACCAAAACCAAGATTGAGTAAAAGTGCAGAGACTAAACATACATTTAAACCTAAAGGTAAGGTGTTTGAATGGAGAGTAGAACGCGATAAGAAATCATCTTAATCAAATGTCTATCTGACGCCGTACAGAAGCGTAGGCTAGCAAGCGCTAAATCTAAAAGATAAAGAGACAGGTTGCAAGCGACAAACCTATCAAAATAAGGGTTTCTAGAATCTACGAGAAAATCTCAAATAATTTTATTGAATCAAAAAAGTGTCTCTTAAACTGCATAATATTCTGTTTAAATAACAAAAGAAATAACAAACTCGTAAGCCGAAATAAAACAAAACGAAATAATAATAGAAAGTTCTAAAAAATTACTAAGATTTAACTAAAATAAAATACTATAAAATTACGAATCCCTCCTACATCCCTATCCAACATAAATCACATCCCAGATGCATTATCGCATGATAGTTAAAGTTCGCTCGGCCACTTGCACTACTCTTTAATTATTATTGTATGTATTAAATATTTTTATTTTTTTGTCAAGTAGTCTAGTGGCTAGAACTCACACAATTTAATTGTGGAGAAGTGGGGTGTCTGGGGTTCGAACCCCGACCCTTGTATATAATATGCAATATCCTTACCAACTGAGCTAAGCTCACGGGGATTAGATTAAATATTTTTTTTTACATTACATCTATAATAATGGTAAATACACCATTATTCGATTAAAATAATGTAGGTAAAATATTACACTCTCTCTCAGATTTATACAATTTTTATTAGGCTTGGTTGCATTTCCAAATTTTATAATTGTGCGGTTTTGACCCTTTTACTCTTTTAGTTTAAAATGAATAATTTTGACCCTTCAAATTTATCTTATTTTGCATTTACCAATCTGGAAAAGCTTGCTAGGACAATAGAGGTGTCAATAGAGCCTCAAATTTCAAAGCTCACTTAAAAAAGTTCCCATCAAACCACTAAATTAAAGCCCTCTAATTTAACAAAATTATTTGGGGTCAAGTCCACTATATAATCTACTTATTTGTGGGCCTAAAAAAGCCCCATATTAATTATTTCAAAAAAAAAAATTATTTTTCAGTAAAAAAAATGTTAAAAAAGTTTTCTTTTTTTCGGTAAAAAAAAAAGTTTTTTTTGGTAAAAAAATGTTTCTAGAAATTTTGAGTCTCGGGGCCTTTTGATTTTTTTATTTGTGGGTTTGCATGAGTGTGGGTATTTTAATCTTGTGAATTTTCAAGCTCTTTTACCATATATGCTGGGGCCAAAACTTCAAAGCCCCATGATATATAGGACAGCAATACTACCACAAATACAATGAACAACAAATAGGAACCGTTGCAGTTCATTTTGACTTTTTATTTATTTTGAAAATATATTACCACTGCCCCAATGCACGTTTTAATCAAAAACACTAACATATGACTAATTTTAACAACGTACCATCTCTATGTATATGTTAACTCCAACTTCTCTCTTGAAAGACTCGTGCATGTAATGTTCTTCACTTCTGTTCCGTCACTTGTAAAGTACACTTTAGATAACTAACCTCTTTCAATAGTTTTCAAAGTCTTGTCTTTTATGTGAGTCAAAAAAAAATAAAAGTCTTGTCTTTTATGCAATATTTTCAACAATTTTCATTTTTTATAAGAAACTTTTTTTATTTAACTTTCATATGTCGGTCATGTTAAAAATAACCTTTCATATGTTGATCCGAAAAATAGTTATCATCTTAAATTATATTTAAATTGTTGGGTTTTGCACTAAACATTACAAGTTTGGTGCGTTGATGATATATAGGTCTACGCTCTAATACCATATACTATAAATTTTAGATTTGAACTAACTCGTAATCCAACTTATAAGATTTGACATTTGATTTATTGTCAGATTTTCGTTAATGATATTGTCTTTAATGTCAAAAAAAATGAAGTATGTCAGTTGTTATATAGTATAACATTTTTTTAAATTTATTTTTTACAAAAGTCTTGTATCATTTAAATTAGTCACTCATATATATTCTTTTTTTATGTACCCAAAATAAAAGTCACATATTTTTTCATTGACAGTAATTATAATAACTTAAATAATATTGATTTTATAATCAATTACACAATAGGATAACTTTAGATAAATAAATAATCCCTTCAAAAAAATATAGTACTATAGTATATGTTATATAGTGCGTTTCATTAAAAAAAAAACAAAAACATATATATAGTACGTTTGAGTTTGGTTTATGTTCATTTATTGATATTACTGTCTTATTGAAGCTAGGTGGCTATGGCAGAATCAGATGATGATTCAGGTGGTCAAGCTTCAAGGAGCAGAGAATTACTGCAAGAAAGGCTCCTTCCTATAGCAAACGTGGGTAGGATCATGAAGAAAGCGTTACCGGCGAGAGCGAAGATATCGAAAGAAGCTAAAGAAACGATGCAAGAGTGTGTATCAGAGTTCATAAGCTTCATAACAGGTGAAGCATCTGAAAAGTGTCAGAAAGAGAAGAGGAAGACAATAAACGGTGATGATCTTGTGTGGGCCATGACTACACTTGGCTTTGAAGAATATGCAGAGCCTCTTAAGGGTTACCTTCTCAAGTATAGGGAAATTGAAGGAGACAAGAATTTTTCTATGAATATGATTGGTAGTAGTAAGGAGCAGAAAGGTAGTATTGATCGATTCTTCCAAGGTTGATTATATTTGCAACAACTAATAGCAGGTTTATTTGTTTATTTATGCCTCTTTTTGAGGCTTTTAATGTTTGATTAAAGAACTATACACCAATTTGTTATTGTTGTTTGTATTTTTCTTGTTGAGATTGAAATATATACATTAAGATTTGTATTTTTGTTGTTGAGATTGAGAATATACATACATGATACAGATTAATTTTGGTGATGATTTGGGATACATATGGCGTTTTTTTTTCTTCTTCAGAAAATAGATTGGGAAGCACAGACACTCCTCGGATTAAGCGTGTCTTGGTATCAGTCACACGTCGTGTTCGACACCGACACATACTATTACATTGAATTATGTGGTTTTCTTAAATTATTATCGGTGTCCGTGTCTGTACCCGTGTTTCACAGACAAATAGTAAGTTTGGTAAAATCACTAATTTTGTTTGTAAGTTGCAGACCGTAGTTTCTCTCAAAATCGTAGTGATTCACCATGATTCCGTCAAACTTGAATCCAAATAATAGAGTGGCTACATTTCCTAGTACTATATAATATATAAATGGATAAGAGACAGCAAATTTATAACTAATGTTGCTTAAAAAAAAAAAGCATTATAACTAATGCATATCTTTTCATTACAGTTGACTTCAAATGGTTTAATTTAATGCCCCATAGTGGATGCATTATCTGAAGGCCAATAACGATCACTGAATAACATGATGCACAAAACGTAGTTACTAGTACTGTGTTTTTCATGTCGTAGTTTTTTCTTCAACAAAAAGTTTGCGCAAGACTAATTTGATTTAGGAAGTCCCTTTCAAAAAAAAATTGATTTAGGAAGTCAATTTTGTTCGAAGAAAAATTCCTTGAAATGGACAGAGTCTAAAACAAGACTAACAAGCACACTTTTATTATGCACCGTTTCTTTTTTCACCCTGCTAAATGCACCGTTTCTTTTTTCACCCTGCTAATTTCTCGTGCGCCCTATGATTACTCAGCTTTAGTTTGATTGGCACACCTAGTAGCAGATCGCATATGATGCATTGCAAACTTATATTTAAACAACTTCATTTACAAATTTTAATTTTGATTTAAAATGAATTTAGTTTAACATGATTTATGTTTATTTCAAATCTCTTTTTGCCGAAATGAAACTCTTGTTCGAATGATTATATGTTAATGGTACAATATAATATTAGATTATTAATATTGTTTATTTCATTTTCTTAATAGTATTTCAAGTATTAATGTACAATAATTTGAAACAAAGGCCTTGCATATAATATTAGTATATGCTACCAAACTGTTTTATTGCTTCCACGTATGATCATGTCCTTGATCTTTATATGTGACATGACAGCGATGTTATTATAGTTACAATTCAATTGGTTTTAATTTCAAACATGAATAGTTCGAAGACTCAAAGAAAACATTAGCTTTTGAGATTGTTCACACAGTGAATAAAATAGTACTGGGTTACCAAGTTTGTAAAATGACTGATACGAATCAAACAATGTATACAAAAAGAATAATAAATAAACCTTTATAAAATGGAATTTTAGACAGATGGAATTGCAACCTATAAGGTGCATTGACCATAGCTAAGATTAAAGGACCATGAGACCCATTATGGATTGATGTTGCATCCTCGTAAATACACAGAATCATAATGAACATACTTCGTCCAATAACCTTGAAACTTTGGAATACTTATCTCGAGCCATGGTTTCATATTTCCATTATAGTGTATTACAGCAGCCCTTTCGATATCTTTTTGGTTGACATCAGGGTTGTAGCCGAGACCCAAGACGTGCCAGGATCGGTTCAGCGGGAAAGTGTGTTTCCAGAATGTCATAAGACCAGGTGGCAGTGTTCCTAATTTCCATAATTGTCTATCATGATTCTGTAGTCAGATTAATCAGAGAGGAAAAATCGTTAAGAACAAAGACATCGATGAAAAATGGAAAGAAACAAGAGAAGTTAACAGCAGATGCATTTAACTTAATTTTGTGAAGTTTTGGAAAAGTAAATTAAAGTGTGCTTACCAGCTTCTGCCATTTGTGGTACACCTCTGTGATGTTTTGCTTCTTCCATTCGACTAAATCAAAAACATTCATACCGTATGCCCATCCACAAGCATGAGGGTCAAAATTCTTTAAAACAAGAGGATTTGAGAAGTTGAGGTAGCCATCAAAACGATGAAAACTTCCTGCACAAGTTTCGACAGCACCATTTATGTTTCCCTCCAAATTAATCGACCAAAGATCAGTAAGGTCCTTCTGCACAACTACATCATCATCCAAAAACACCACTTTCTTGAGCTTTGGAAATATCTCAGGCAAGTAGAAGCGGAGGTGGTTCATCATAGATAAATACTTAGGATTTCGAAACTTGAGGTTTGAATCATAATTAGCACGATGAGCCTTGAAGTAATAGTCAATCATGGAAGGAGAACCTAACTGCTTCAGAACTGGACTGTAACTTGAATTCATCCATGTAAACTCTTCAATGTTCTGAACTTGAATGGCCGCCTTTCCAGGTGGATTCGCAAAAAACCACATCCTCATTCCTGCATAATTGAGACGATCAGTAACAATGTGGAAAACATGTTTTGAGGCATCCTGCAAATTTATTAATTTATTAGAATTACATTATTAGTGATGCTGATCAAAATATAAAGTTCCAACATTATATTGTAACATTTTAGTTTTTTTTCTTTTCATTTCTCATCACTACCTCCAGGGCCAAATAAAATGGAAACCAAACCGAGATAATAGTAATTTAACAGCAAAGATATACCAGATTTTATTTGTGTTTCATGATCCTGGCTAATAAAAACAACTCAAGAAATTTCTCTATGAAAAGAACTATACCTTAGCATGGGCAACGGTAGAATTCACAACAACGGCTGTTGCCAATATGTTATCTGAGAATATTGCGTAATGGGATAGTCCAGGGTCATCAAACTTATCTTGATTTGGGAATTGCAGCTGAGAAAAGTTCAAGTTATAATATTTTATTGTAAGGCGCAATGGAAGACAGTGGAGACCTTTGGGCAGTGTCTTTGCTGTCAACTGTGTTAAGGCCAGGGCTTTTTTCTTGTGCACACGAAGCTGATGCTCTGATAAGTGGAGCCTAGCTCTAAGCTTCTTCACAACTGTGGCACAATCATCTTGAATTTGCCTTGCTTTCATCAATGATTGCTCCATTGCCTTCATTCTCTCATTTGCACTGCATTAGTAAAATTACAAATATAATTTGAACTGAATAAAATCTAAATCAATGCAGAGCTGAACTATTCAACATATTTATATACTACTACCGAATAAAGTTAAAGATGAAATAACTAACTTAACAGCTATAACAAAAACATTCTTAAAGGCTTACTTACTTCCTTGGCAAGTCGGAATCTTTGCTTGCATCTCCAAGCGTTCGTGAAACTTCCTTCACCTGTAGCTGAAGCTCCCGAGTGAGATGGGGAGTGTTCCTTACGGCCTGAAGGGAAAGGTAAATTTTAGCCTGGATGAGCTGATTCTTTAGTTTCTGTACCCGAGCATCAGACGGTGTTACACTATTGTTATGCTTGACGGTTTCTGTTACCATGGATCCTTTATTTTTGACTTTGCTATAAGATTCAATATGTTGGTTGCCTTGATTAGTAAGCTGAAAGAAGATTCACCAAATTTTAAAAATAAAAAAAATCAATCCCTAGTGAGGTTGGTTTTCCTTTATTACATCAATGTAACTTTCAGAATGTATGATAAATGAATGTTGATGGCAACAAATTCTTACTTGAGACATACAAAATACATATCTATCATAGCCAAAAGAATAAAGAGATAAAGAGATGGAAGGAAAGATTGAATTCAATCAAGTATTTACACTGCCAAGATAGCACCTATATAAAAAAATTGTGTTCAACCACAAGTACACACAAAGATGTATTTAGCGCGGCATCAACTTGGCTTGATGAAAGGACATTAAACACAAACAAATGTTCTTTCACAATTAAGAATTGTGTTTGAGATATAAATACAAACAGTCAGATTTTAAACTCTAAATAAGAAAACCAATTAATGCAAGCACACTAAATACTATATTTGATAAATGATGCGCAGCCCACTCATATAAATGTATAATTTTGCTAGCGTGACCAGAAACCTAAGGAAAGTTTTGTACCCTGCATTAATGAACAAAGTAACATTCTCATAAGTTAAATATGTCACTTACTATAGTTTGAGATACTTGATCAGAAGCATTGGATAATTTAGTAAGTTTCCCATCATTGTCATCAACATCAATAGCATCTTCCCTATTGACAGTGTCACCCGGTATATCAGCCTTCTGCAAGTAGTTACGTTGATTGATAAGCTTAATATCATGAGGCAAGTTATCCATATTTGAAGATTCTTCTCTGACGACAACCTAACACAGCATAACAAGAGAAATTAATTCCAAAAATTCAGATATCTCAAACAACAAAAAATAAAGAATCAAAGTAGTAATAATAATTCTTTCTTAAGGATATAATATTATTACTTACAGTAGAAGGTAAGTCTTCAGCAAACTTTTGATCAGCTGCAGAGTGCATATAAATAAATAAGTTAATGATAAAAGTAAGAAATATGCATGCAACAAGTAAGCGAATGATGAAAAAAATAAACGAACATGTATATATACCGGAGGAGGAGTCGAAGGTGGTGAGACGATCAGTGTAAGTGTAAAGCAGAATTGGAGTAACAAGAATAGTGATGCAAAGAAACAAAACCACAATAATATTTCTCATGTCCACCATTCTAAACCCTATACAAAACCCCTGGCTAGCTTCAAAAAATTAAAACGAGGATGACGGTGATGTTTGGACAAAGAAAACAGGGTAAAGACAAAGGAGACTAGGTTATGACTAAATAAGCATTGCAAAATATAATATATATTTTGACTATATCCCCTCAAAATATATATACACACCTTATATATTTGATCTTGTCAAAAAACATATATATACCTTATATGTTAAAATATTTGTATTGGGGCCAAAAAATAAATTGGACCTTTTAAGAGGTTGATTAAGTAACAGGTCCAAAAAGTATCTCTACTTCTAGGTAAACCTGTGAGATCCAGATAGTTCAAATAAGTACGACTTTTTGGAGTGGTTAAACGTTTAACTGATATAACAAATCATTGTTTCAAATAGCAAACTATAACTTTTTAGAGCGGTTAAATGTGTGTAATCGATCTAAAAAGTCTTTGGGAACAATTTTTAATTACCATTCATCGCAGAACTGTTTGTAACTCACGGTAGAGATATTTTCAGAAGTTTGAGGTGCTTGTCAGCAATTGTTAGGTGTTTAAAGAGCAATTTCATCATTTTGTGAATATTTTTTGACACCACTTTTAGAACTCACAGCATTGACTCACATTTTTCTAGGATACGCATCATTGAAGTATGTTATATGTATATGTGTGTATTATAAATATCGATATTCGATACGGATATGTCTCTATGTTTGGAGTTTCTGAATTTCATAACTAGCATTGAATCTTAAGTAGTTAGTGTGCTTTTCATTTAGTTGTTTTTTTGCTCTATGTTTCAAAGTTTGTGCTAGACTAATTTGATTTGGGAAGTCGATTTGTTTTTAAAGTATGACAATTTCATTGAAATGGACAGAGTCTAAACAAGATTAATAATCACATTTAGGTTCACATCAACTTCATTTAAGATTATCTTTATTTCCTTCACTTAAAAAGAGGAAGACATAACAAGTTTGGAAAAAGTTATAAAATAATTAATGGTGGGTGGGACTCTGTCTACGTGTGTTTCTCTCTAAATGGTATCCTCCATTTATTTGAAAATTGTTCTTCTCTCTTTCGTTTTTTTCTCATTTTCCTTAATTCAGCGTGAGTAAACTCACGCTCAACAATTTCAGTGGAAGTTAACTCATGCTGACACTTTTAAAATCGGTTGAACCGGCTTAAAAATTGATTAAACCGATCTTAAAAGTGTCAACGTGAGTTAACTTACATTGAAAAATGCGAACGTGAGTTAACTCAGGCTGCATTAAAGAAATGAGTAAAACCAAAAGAGAGAAAATCAATTTTCCATTTATTTAAATAAATAAATGAAAAGGATTTTAACTCGTTATCATCTATGCTACTTTGGCCAAAGGGCCAACAATAGAATCTGGTTTAAGCCAAGCCAATGGTCCAATAGTAAATAATGTAGAAAACAAATCACTTGGCTCTTCTCTCATCACAGGTACCTAGTACCAACCTTCTGTTAGAGCATGTTGTATATTGGCTTCAAATTGGATTTGCAGGAAACCTAAAATCGCGGCACGATTTAAGGCACCGTGGCACGATTTTGTTGGCAGGGAGCAAGGATCCATGAGATGGAAAATCGTGGCACGATTTGGGAAATCGTGACACGATTAGGCTACTTCCTCACCAAGTTTCCCTTGAAAGGGACTAGTCACAACGGTTACCCAGATGAAATCGCGGCGCGATTGGTCAGAACCGTGGC
>Ga0315913_1009699_pt1 | contig 11234 bp, 10 predicted proteins | sample MpolsnodulesMG_FD_207736 | JGI IMG/M metagenome (GOLD analysis project Ga0315913, IMG submission 207736) | Medicago polymorpha root nodule microbial communities from Los Angeles, California, United States - small nodules | ecosystem: Host-associated > Plants > Roots > Nodule | place: USA... | reverse complement strand
TAAGCTAAGTTATTAACCAAAGTAAATAAAACTAAAAATATTAAAGCAAAGTATTGAGCACTTCAAACCGTGCTCAAAAAGTACAAGTACAAAAGCAATTAAATTGTTCCAAAATAAAAGTAAAAGCGTAAAACTAAACTACAAGCGTAAGTCACAAACTAAAAGCATAAGTCAGAAACATCAATAAAACATATGGGCATGATCACTGATCATCCTCTCCATCCTCCATGTCATAGTCTGCATCACCAACTCCAGCATCATCCTTCGTGGCCTCATCATTCGCTGCCCCAACATAAGGTTCTGGCCTGTCCTCAGGCCAACCAACATATGTCTGATACATCTCAGGGGTCATGACCGGGTAGGCGAGATCTCCTAGATGCATGTGAGCATTATACAGAGTCTGATGAATCCTCATGTTGCTCCGGTAAGTGGCCTCATTCTGGTGCATGATGTAGGCGTTCTGGTCCCTAAAATACTGATTATGCTGCTGCTGCTCGTCCATGAAAGACTGGAAACTGGAGAGGTCAAAGCTGCCAGCACCTGCAGTTTTTTCATCATCAGACGACCCCTGGTAATTGGTCGTTCTCTCCTCCCTTTTAACCAAGCTGGAGATGAAAGTATCATCTATTGGATGTTGAATCTCTTCATCAGCTGGTGTAGGGATTTTTATCCCATTAGCTCTAAGAAGGCCCATTATCAAACCGGGGAAGGTAAGGCTAGCTTTGGCACTAGTAGCACAGTTTAGGGTAACACTATTCATCTCATTGGAGATGAGTCTAGCAATATCCACTTCCATCCCCTTAATGATGCTCCAGATTAGAGGGACAATCTCCATGGTGGTGTCGGAGGTGTGGCTTTTAGGGAACACATTGTGCACTAAGAACTTGAACACCACACTGGCATTGCCATTCATATCAGCATATAGGGCTTTTTGAAGTTTACCAGCAACATTCTTGATGAAACTTCGGTCCTTGAGAAGGTTGTCCTTCTCAATCTTCCGAAAGTTCCAATTTCCTTGCCGGTTTTTCTCACCATAGGGGCAGAGGGTGGGCACAGTTGGTTCCTCGGACTCAGGTAGGGTAAGAGGTTTACCAAGGAAGTCATTGATTGCATCCCTATCGAAGCGGATGGTCTTCCCCCTCACAGTAGTGGTGAAAGAAAAAGTGTCGGCCATGGTGGTGTGGGAGGCATCAGTGACAACATTAGCATAAAACTCCTTCAACAGGTCATGGTTAATCTTTGTGTAAGGGCTAATGAGCTTGGTCCACTTACGGCTTGTGAACATTTGGAGAAGTCTATATTGATGGCCATCAGGGTGAATGTTAAAGACTTTTTCGGGCCAAACTTTGTATTTGTCCATATTTAAGAATCTCTCGTATTGGCCTAGGGTGGGGAAACGATTGGGGTCATAGGGTTGTGGTGCGGATGAGGATGCGGCGGATTTGCCCCTTGGGCGTTTGGTACCGGTTTTGGTTGGTTGCGATTTTGGTGCCATTTGCAAAACAGCCAGGAAATGCCAACATATAGAATAGCAAGAATTAGAACAGGCATGGAATAAATCACTAAAAATTCAAAAATTCTAAAAAACAGGGCAAGTTCGCAAGAAATTCGCCATTGGCGAAATTTTCGCTATCAGCGAATTTCTTCGTGCTTGCATTTTTCAGGTTTTTTAAAATCTTTGTTCCTGCAATTTTGCAACACAATCTAGCATAATTCACACCATAATCACCCCTATGTCTCTACAAACTTAATAATAGCATGAAAAGGAACCAAAATCACAACTTTTGCTCATAAAGATTCAAAACCCTTATTTTTTTCAATTATTCAAAATGGGTAGATTTTACAAAATTGAATTGTCATGGCTATGAAGTTGTGATTCCAATTCATTTCCCTCATTATAACCCTATGAAAAGCAGTCTCTAACACACCAAATCATCTAATCCATAACCCTAGCCATTTCAAAAAATGCTTAAAAACATGATTTTTGTCTCAATTCAAGAATAGGAAATGGAAAGGAAATCAAACCTAATGTGGTGATGCAAATGCAAGATGAATTGGATGCAAAAGTGAGAAAGCTCGACTTGATTTGACCAAGAGAAGTTGTGATTTGAATTTTGACGGTTGTGTAAAGAGAAAGAGTTTGAGAGGAGTTTGTGAAGGTGAGATAGTGAAAAACATGAGAAGAGTATAAGTGGGTGAAATGAGTGGTTGTGAGGAGTTATTCCCCTTGGGAACCATTTCAAACCTCCCCCTTTTTTTTTCTTTTTTTTTTCTTCTTCTGAACAACACAAATTTCGCTAATAGCGAAATTCCTTGAACATGGTTTTTCAAATTGTTTCTTTCTGGCTTTCAATGCTTATGACTTAATTCTAAATGCAATCAAACTTAAAAATTAACTTACAAAACTGGATTGCCTCCCAACAAGCGCTAGTTTCACGTCATAAGCTCGACGCCTCTTGCATGAAGAAATCACGGATCAATTAGTGAAATTGTCGACGTTTGCTGATCAACTTCACCACCAAAGTAGTGCTTCAACCTCTGCCCATTTACGGTCCAGTTGGCTTTTGTCATTGGATCTTCCAAAACCACCGCTCCATAAGGCTTAACCTCTTTGATCAAGAATGGACCGGACCACTTTGATTTGAGTTTACCCGGGAATAACCTCAATCTTGAGTTAAAAAGTAGCACCATTTGACCAGGCTCAAAGTTCCGTTTCACAATCCGCTTGTCGTGTCTTCACCTTTTCATTGTACAATTTTGAGGACTCATAGGCTTGATTCCTCATCTCTTCTAGTTCATGCATTTGAATTTTCCTCTTCTCTCCCGCTTGTTCTTGGTCGAAATTCAAAAACTTTAGCGCCCAAAACGCTTTGTGCTCCAATTCAACCGGCAAGTGGCATGCCTTCCCATACACCAATTGGAATGCCCAATCCTTCCGTGATGATGACACGGTTTTCTCTAGGATACTTTTGATTTACCGATTGGACACTTCGGTTTGGCCGTTGGTTTGTGGATGGTAAGGTGATGCAACCTTATGCTTGACTCCATAGTGCTCAAGAGCTTTGGCTAATTGTGAATTGCAAAAGTGTGAGCCACCATCACTAATAAGCACTCTTGGAGTTCCAAAACGGGTGAAGATGTTTCTCTTGAGAAATTTGACCACCGTCTTGCTATCGGCTTTTAGGGAAGCAATTGCCTCAACCCACTTTGACACATAGTCCACACATACCAAAATATACTCATTTAAGAATGAGGAAGGGAAGGGTCTGACAAAATCAATGCCCCAACAATCAAAGACTTCAACTTCTTGAATAATTTGTAAGGACATTTCATTTCTCTTTGAGATTCCTCCCGTCTTTTGGCAACTTTCACAACTTTGAACATGTTCATATGCATCCTTGAAAAACGTTGGCCAATAGAAGCCGGCTTGAAGAACTTTGGCCGCCGTTCTTTGACCGTTGAAATGGCCACCATATGGTGAATTGTGACATTGCCACCTGATGTCCTTGGCTTCTTCCCTTGCAACACATCTTCGCAAGAGTTGATCGGCTCCGATTTTGAAGAGATGTGGGTCATCCTACACATAATGAGTGGAGTCTCGGAGAAACTTCTTCATTTGATAATTGAAATCCTCCGGTATGAGCCCCGTTGCTTTATAGTTCGTCATGTCGTCAAACCATGGCCTCTCTTGCACCATCAACAACTTCTCATTCAGAAACTCTTCACGGACCTCTTGTTCATTCTTGGTCACCTCAATATTTACAAGCTTTGACAAGTGATCGGCTACCAAATTCTCTGTTCCCTTCTTGTCCTTGATCTCCAAATCAAACTCTTATAACAAGAGCATCCACCTAATGAGCCTCAACTTTGAATCGGCTTTGGTGATCAAGTACTTGATCGCTGCATGGTCAGTAAACACAACAACCTTGGAACCAATGAGATAAGAACGAAATTTCTCTAATGCATAAACAATAGTAAGCAATTCTTTTTCTGTGGTGGCATAATTGATTTGAGTGTCATTTAAGACCTTACTGTTTTATTGAGGTTTAAAATGATATGGACACATACTTTTGAATCTAGAAATAGAATAACAATCTATCTTAAGTTATCACTCTAGACATGGATGTTAATATTTGATAATCACTTTTAATCTAGAACTTAATGCTTTTGGGTAATTTAATCGATTGGGAAATCGTCGATTAAATTACCCAATCGACTTTGTGATCGTTTAAATGTTTGGGAAATCGATGTTTAAACGATCCCTTAGAAAAACCAATGCCATTTGGACACGAATGATACTGTCTAACGATTGTGATAATATCGTTTAATAAGCTAGAATCTGTTATTTGATCGAGAGATTGCAGCTGTTACGCTTGGTTGTAGTGTGCGATACTAGTGATTATGCGGTGGGGGCTGTTTAAACGATCCCTTAGAAATAACGATGCCATTTGGACACGAATGATACTGTCGAGCGATTGTGATAATATTGTTTAATAAGCTAGAATCCGTTATTTCATCGAGAGATTGCAGCTGTTACGTTTAGTTGTAGTGTGCGATGCTAGTGACTATGCAAGCAAGATCTTATATGACGCTCAAATCAATTATGCCACTACAGAAAAAGAATTGCTTGCTATTGTGTATGCATTAGAGAAATTTCGTTCTTATCTCATTGGTTCCAAGGTTGTTGTGTTTACTGACCATGCAGCGATCAAGTACTTGATCACCAAAGCCGATTCAAAGCCGAGGCTCATTAGGTGGATGCTCTTGTTACAAGAGTTTGATTTGGAGATCAAGGACAAGAAGGGAACAGAGAATTTGGTAGCCGATCACTTGTCAACGCTTGTAAACATTGAGGTGACCAAGAATGAACAAGAGGTCCGTGAAGAGTTTCCGGATGAGAAGCTGATGATGGTGCAAGAGAGGCCATGGTTTGCCGACATGGCAAACTATAAAGCAACGGGGCTCATACCAGAGGATTTCAATTATCAAATGAAGAAGTTTCTCCGAGACTCTACTCATTATGTGTGGGATGACCCACATCTCTTCAAAATCGGAGCCGATCAACTCTTGCGAAGATGTGTTGCAAGGGAAGAAGCCAAGGACATCATGTGGCAATGTCATAATTCACCATATGGTGGCCATTTCAACGGTCAAAGAACGACGGCGAAAGTTCTTCAAGCCGGCTTCTATTGGCCAACGCTTTTCAAGGATGCATATGAACATGTCCAAAGTTGTGAAAGTTGCCAAAAGACAGGAGGAATCTCAAAGAGAAATGAAATGCCCTAACAAATTATTCAAGAAGTTGAAGTCTTTGATTGTTGGGGCATTGATTTTGTCGGACCCTTCCCTTCCTCATTCTCAAATGAGAATATTTTGGTATGTGTGGACTATGTGTCAAAGTGGGTTGAGGCAATTGCTTCTCCAAAAGCCGATAGCAAGACGGTGGTCAAATTCCTCAAGAGAAACATCTTCACCCGTTTTGGAACTCCAAGAGTGCTTATTAGTGATGGTGGCTCACACTTTTGCAATTCACAATTAGCCAAAGCCCTTGAGCACTATGGAGTCAAGCATAAGGTTGCATCACCTTACCATCCGCAAACCAACGGCCAAGCCGAAGTGTCCAATCGAGAAATCAAAAGAATCCTAGAGAAAACCGTGTTATCATCACGGAAGGATTGGGAATTAAAGCTTGATGATGCGTTGTGGGCTTATAGGACCACTTTTAAAGCACCTACGGGTGTGAAACCATTCCAATTGGTGTATGGGAAAGCATGCCACTTGCCGGTTGAATTGGAGCACAAAGCGTTTTGGGCGCTAAAGTTTTTGAATTTTGACCAAGAACAAGCGGGAGATAAGAGGAAAATTCAAATGCATGAACTAGAAGAGATGAGTCCTCAAAATTGTACAAGGAAAAGGTGAAGAGCTATCACGACAAGCGGATTGTGAAACGGAACTTTGAGCCTGGTCAAATGGTGCTACTTTTTAGCTCAAGATTGAGGTTATTCCCAGGTAAACTCAAAATCAAAGTGGTCCGGTCTGTTCTTGATCAAAGAGGTTAAGCTTTATGGAGCGGTGGTTTTGGAAGATCCAATGACAAAAGCCAACTGGACCGTAAATGGGCAGAGGTTGAAACACTACTTTGGTGGTGAAGCTGATCGGCAAACGTCGACAATTTCACTAATTGATCCGCGATTTCTTCATGCAAGAGGCGTCGAGCTTATGACGTGAAACAAGCGTTTGCTGGGAGGCAACCTAGTTTTGTAAGTTAATTTTTAAGTTTGATTGCATTTAGAATTAAGTCATAAGCATTGAAAGCCAGAAAGAAGCAATTTGAAAAACCATGTTCAAGGTATTTCGCTATTTGCGAAAATTTCGTTATTAGCGAAATAGGACCCGAGAGGTTTCGCTATTAGCAAAATTCGTGTTGTTCAGAAAAAAAAAGGGGGGGTTTGAAATGGTTCAATAACTCCCCTTAACTCCTCACAGCCACTCACTTCACCCACTTATATTCTTCTCACGTTTTTCATTCTTTCACTTTCATACACTCCTCTCAAAAACTCTTTCTCTTTACACAACCCTCAAAATTCACATCACAACTTCTCTTGGTCAAATCAAGTCAAGCTTTCTCACTTTTGCATCCAATTCATCTTGCATTTGCATCACCACATCAGGTTTGATTTCCTTTCCATTTCCTATTCTTGAATTGAGACAAAAATCATGTTTTTATGCATTTTTAGAAATGGTTAGGGTTAGGGATTAGATGATTTGGTGTGTTAGAGACTGTTTTTCATAGGGTTATAATGAGGAAATGAACTAGAATCACAACTTCATAGCCATGACAATTCAATTTTGTAAAATCTACCCATTTTGAATAATTGAAAAAAAATAAGGGTTTGAGTAAATTTTTGGCAAAAGTTGTGATTTTAGTTCAATTTTGTGTCACTAATGAGTTTGTAGAGACATAGGGGTAATTTTGGTGTTGAAATATGCTGGATTGTGTTGAAAAATTGCAGGAACAAAGATTTTGAAAAACTGAAAAAAAGGCAAGCACGAAGAAATTCGCTGATAGCGAACTTATTTCGCTAATGGCGAAATTGTCCAGATTTTGGCTCGAATTTCGCTGATAGCGAAAAAAGTTCGCCAATGGCGAATTTCTTGCAAACTTGCCCTGTTTTTTTTAGAATTTTTGAATTTTTAGTGATTTATTCCATGCCTGTTCTAATGCTTGCTATTCTGTATGTTGGCATTTCCTGGTTGTTCTGCAGATGACACAAAAATCACAACCAACCAAAACCGGTACCAAACGCCCAAGGGGCAAATTTGCCGCATCCTCATCCGCACCACAACCCTATGACCCCAGTCGTTTCCCCACCCTAGGCCAGTATGAGCGATTCTTAAAAATGGACAAATACAAAGTCTGGCCCGAAAAAGTCTTTGACATTCACCTTGATGGCCATCACTATAGACTTCTACCAATGTTCACAAGCCGTAAGTGGACCAAGCTCATCAGCCCTTACACAAAGATTAACCATGACATGTTGAAGGAGTTTTATGCTAATGTTGTCACTGATGCATCCTACACCACCATGGACGACACTTTCTCTTTCACCATTTTTGTGAGGGGGAAGATCATCCGCTTCGATAGGGATGCAATCAATGACTTCCTTGGTAACCCTCTGACCCTACTTGAGTCCGAGGAACCAACTATGCCCACCCTCTGCCCTATGGTGAGAAAAACCGGCAAGGAAATTGGAACTTTCGGAAGATTGAGAAGGACATCCTTCTCAAGGACCGAAGGTTCATAAAGAATTCTGCTGGTAAACTCCAGTAAGCCCTCTATGCTGATATGAATGCCAATGCCAGTGTGGTGTTCAAGTTCTTAGTGCACAATGTGGTGCCTAAAAGCCACACCTCCGACACCACCATGAAGATTGTCCCTCTAATCTGGAACATCATTAAGGGGATGAAAGTGGACATTGCTAGACTCATCTCCAATGAGATGAAGAGTGCTACCCTGAACTGTGTTACTAGTGCTAAAGCTAGCCTTACCTTCCCCGTTTTGATCATGGGCCTTCTTAGAGCTAATGGGATAAAAATCCCTACACCAGCTGATGAAGAGATTCAACATCCGATAGATGATACTTTCATCTCCAGCTTGGTCAAAAGGGAGGAGAGAACGACCAATTATCAGGGGTCGTCTGATGATGAAAAAACTGCAGGTGTTGGCTGCTTTGACCTTTCCAGTTTCCAGTCTTTCTGGACGAGCAGCAGCGACACAATCAGTATGTTAGGGACCAGAACACCTACATCATGCACGAGAATGAGGCCACTTTCAGGAGCAACATGGGGATTCATCAGACTCTGTATAATGCTCACATGCATCCAGGAGATCCCGCCTAGCCGGTCATGACCCCTGAGATGTATCAGACATATGTTGGTTGGCCTGAGGACAGGCCAGAACCTTATGTGGGGGCAGCGGATGATGAGGCCACGGAGGATGATGTTGGAGTTGCTGATGCAGACTATGACATGGAGGATGGAGTGGATGATCAGTGATCATGCCCATGTGTTTTACTGATGTTTCTGACTTATGCTTTTAGTTTGTGACTGATGTTTTTAGTTTAGTTTTACGCTTTTACTTTTATTTTGGAACAATTTAATTACTTTTGTACTTGTACTTTTTGAGCACGGTTTGAAGTGCTCAATACTTTGCTTTAATATTTTTAGTTTTATTTACTTTGGTTAATAACTTAGCTTATTGTTGTTCTAACTGATGTGCTTTGGATAATTTTTTTTGTTTAATCTTGCTTGTGTCTCTCCAAAGAAAATTGCTCATGAACACAAAAGTTTAAAGTGCTTGTAAGAGCCAAAGATTGAGCAATGATCAAGTGAGTGATAATGATATGAATTGTGAGAAAGCGCAAAGCCAAAGTATTGGTTTCCTGTTTTTCTAGGCATTCACTAAAATTTTGAAACTAGTACTTTGCACACAATTTATCTCATCTAATTCTTCTGATAAACATGTTTACTCTTGAACCACTTAGTACTTAACCTAAAATTGAAGTAGCTTCAAACTGTTGTACTATATGTTGGAGACTGACAATCATTGTATAACTCGTTTTTGTTATGTTAAATCCAATAATTGTTTTGAATTGTATGAAAGCATGGAAATGATCGATGCACTTTTTGAAATTGAGTGAGACATTTGACCACATAAAGCCTACCCGTGAGAAGAGTGAGTATTTGATACCCCAATCTAAGCCAAATGAATCAAGTCCTCAAACATGATCTGTCAATATTCATAAGCACAATGCTTATTGAAATTGCCCGAAATCTTTCAAAAATTCAGTTCATGTTTGATTCACTATAGGACTTCGATATTTTACTTGTTGAACCCTTAACCTTCTTGTACTATGTCCCTTGCCTTAGGATAGGGGAACATTCGATTAAAGTTTTGTTGCGTTTAAGTTGGGGAGAAAGGGAGGTATATTATGTCAAGAATCACGGTGAATTGTTAAAGTAACTTGACAACATTGAATTGTATAGATTTTTGAATTGTCAAAGTTTGTAAAAAAGAAAAAAGAAGAAAAAGAAAGAAACAAAAATCAAAAATAGAATAAATTGTCAAGGTTATTGGATAGATTGTTAATCACCAAGGGTTGTAATGATTGGTAGGGAAGGTTATGGACTATAATTGTTGATACAAGGAATGCTCCTCTATGATAGACTTTTTGATTTCAATTTCCCCACATATGACATTTTTTTTGTAACCCGGCCTAGTTATAACCCTAGAAAGACCTTTTGATCCATGCTTCTGTGCTTTTTGAGATGATATTTTGATGGACACATAACTTAATCAAGATGTTAACATGATTGTTGGATGTGTGTTCATTACCCTCACTTATTTCATCTACTTTTAAAGAAGTGTGTTAGGCGTGGTTCATAGATAGTTATGTTTGTGACTTGAACTGTTTGAGAAAAATTTTGTGCTTCATAGTTTGTGCTTAGATTGGTGGATGACTTCATGCTTGTCCGTGCACTTACATTTGAATCACCACCTGACAAGTTTTTTTTATGTTTGAATTGCTTGACACTGTGCTGAAAACCTTGTCCAAAGCCTTGTATTTTCCTGTTGATTCTTTTGTTTGAGGACAAACAAAATGCTAAGTTGTGGAGTGTTTGATAAGTGCTCAAAAGTAACACATTTTATCTGTTAATCTAGGCATTTTAGTGACTTGTTCTGCAAGTTATCTAAGGAAAAGCTACCAAATTATGTTCTTTTACCATTTATGTTTTACATGCCTTACCCAACCCTTTTTGTGCAGGAAAATGCAAGCAAGGATAAAAATGTACCAAGTTCACAAGATTTCGCTATTAGCGAGATCTGCACCATTAGCGAAATAGTTGGCAAAGTTCTAGTGAGGTTTCGCCATCAACGAAGTCATCAGTGAAGTTTTGAAGCAGAAGGCCAATTTTCGCCATTAGCGTATATTTCGCCATTAGCGAAATAGTTGGCAAAATTACAGTGAAGTTTCGCCATTAGCGAAGTCATCAGCGAAGTTCAGAAACAGAAGGCCAAACTTCGCTATTAGCGTATATTTCGCCATTAGCGAAGTTGCATCACAAAGATTTTGCTATCAGCGAAGTCATCGGCGAACTTCAGGAACTTCAAGTGAATAAGGGACACGTGGAGCAACTCCATTGGTGCAAAGGCAGATTCTATACATTTCGCTAATAGCGAAATATTTGGCTATTAGCGAAATCTTGCGGAAGTAGCCCATATAAATAGGTTTCTCTTCTCTTTCCAACAGATTATTACATTGTTTTGATATTTTTCTAGTTTTAAAGAGAAATTGGGGTATTTTCTTGAGAGAGAAACACAAAGCAAGATAGTTAGGAGTAGATTCAACCCAAGATTTGTTGAGACATCATGGATCTAGGCATTGAATCTTCATCTTTTCTTCATCCTTTGCAAAGCTATCATAGACATATGTAGCTACATCTACCCTTGTGGGTTTTGAGGTATTCAAACAAGCTGTTATGTAATTTTTTGATCATTTAATATATGATTCTAGCTATTTATTCAATATTGTTGTTATTCTTGCAATTACTGTTTTATTGAGATTGAAAATGATATGGACACATACTTTTGAATCTAGAAATAGAATAGCAATCTATCTTAAGTTATCACTCTAGACATGGATGGTAATATTTGATAATCACTTTTAATCTAG
>Ga0315913_1009690_pt1 | contig 11242 bp, 10 predicted proteins | sample MpolsnodulesMG_FD_207736 | JGI IMG/M metagenome (GOLD analysis project Ga0315913, IMG submission 207736) | Medicago polymorpha root nodule microbial communities from Los Angeles, California, United States - small nodules | ecosystem: Host-associated > Plants > Roots > Nodule | place: USA... | reverse complement strand
TTAAGTTAATTTTAAGTTTTTTTCCGTACCACTCAGATCCTTTAAGTTAATTAATTATTCACTTTCCACTAATTTATTCTTTGAACCACTTGTGGGACCCTTCTCATATTTATTTTTGCCTTTTATTTTTGAAGATGACAAACTAGTTCATCGAAATTGACACGCAAAGAATCAAAGTTAAGAATGAGAGAAACACACTCCAGCCAAGGTCTCAAGCAACACCACCAAATAAACCTAAGAGGAATGCTAACAACACTCATTTTTCAACACTCTCTCTAACACTCACTCTTTTATTGGATGAAATCAATGTATGTCCCACTATTTTTTGTAGGTTCAATTTTCAAAATGTCGACCCAATGATTTAAATCAATAAGAGAGTGAATATTTTTCGAATAATAAGAGAGTGGATATTAGATAGTGATGCTAGCATTACTCAATATACCATATTTACTGAATATTAGATAGTGTTGCTAGCATTACTCAATATACCATATTTATTTTTGTCTTTATTTTTGCAATCCAAAAAAAGTTATTTTCTTACCATATTCACGTGTAATTTTTTATATATGCTACCATATTTACGTTTTTTTTAAAGGATATACCATATTTACTTATTTATTTCAGGGTTAATTAAGTAAATGGTCCCAATTAATATTCAGAATTTTGTTTTTAGTCCTTATAAAATAAAATCACACTTTTTAGTCCTTGTGGCATTTTTCTTAAGCATTTTAGGGACCAAAAATGTTTACGAATTTTTTTTACAGGGACTAAAAATGATGATGGAAATTTTTTTATAGGGACTAAAAATGCTGACGGAAAATTTTATAAGAACTAAAAAGTGTGAGATTTTATTTTGTAGGGACTAAAAACAAAATTCTGGATATTTATTGGAACCATTACTGCAACTTTGCATATGAGAATCATCTCGTGCACTAAATGTTTATTAGCTTTTGATTGTTTTTATTATTAGTATATATGATATGATACCACCCTCTATTCGGTGCAGTGATAATATCTTTTAAAATTATTGTCATTTATACTTTAAACAATGCAATTATTGTTTTTTAATTATCACCTTCCATAAATTACCACATTTTTTTTCTTTATACTCGGTGTAGTGATAATATTTTTTAAAGTTATTGTCAATTATACTTTAAACAATGCAATTATTGTTTTTTAATTATTACCTTCCATAAATTACCACATTTTTTTTCTTTATACTCGGTGTAGTGCTAATATTTTTTTCACTACAATTCTCGAGACAGAGGAAAAAAAAGTGTGTGTTCACTCTCATCTTCTCTCTGTGCAGTTGACTGTGATTTGTGGGAGACATGAGTTGTTTTTCTGGCTTTGTTTATTGTTGGAAGAAGAATGGAGCAATAAACACATCAGGTACCGATAAATAATGGTTTTCAAATTCAAGTAAATCAATTATTATTATTATTATTATTATTATACAGCATTATCATTGTTACTGTTAATTACATTATATTAAAATTATATTATACGGAGTATTAAAATTAAAATTTCAAACTATTGTTAACTTGGTAAGTACTATATGTTTTTATTTTGTTTGGAAAGAATGATGATTTTGGTTATTGGATCATATTTGCAGAGGGAAAGGGGAAGAGTGTGAGAAGCTATCAAAGCAATAAGGTAGCAACTAGGTTTAGTTTTCAAGAGCTTTCAATGGTGACTGGAGGTTTTAAGGAACCGATAGGCGAAGGTGGTTTTGGAAGAGTTTACAAGGGTTGTCTCCCAACCGGCGAGGTAACTTTCAGGACTTTGTTCGTTACAATATTATTACGAATAAATGAATTCTTTTCGGCTAAATTATACTTTTGGTCATTTAAGTTACAAACATCACACCCTTTGCTATATTTTGTTGCATTTGTAGCTTGTTGCTGTGAAACAGTTAGATCCTAAAGGTCATCAAGGTTGTCAGGAATTTCTGACCGAGGTTCTTATGCTATGCGTGTTGCGTCATTCTAATTATCTTATTAAGTTAATTGGCTATTGCACCAGTATAGATCAAAAGCTTTTGGTTTATGAATACATGCCTAAGGGATGTCTTGAAGATCATCTTTTTGGTAATATTTTGCTTGTTTATTTATTTCTCTCATGCCACCACTTAATAGTAGTTATGATGCAGCTGAAGGTTTTTCATCTTTGTTTTATGATAACAAATTTATCTAGAGTTTAAACACCTATGAGCATTGTATGCACCCTTCCTTAACTTCATGTGAAAAAGATATAAATTTATTTGTTTTAGTCTCGTAAAGTATTTGTTTTTTTAACTCTACCTATATATACATCACATGTTGTTGTTGATACATTGTTCTTCTCCCACTAATTTACATGCATAATAGAGTGTAACTGCATACATGAAAAGCTTTTGTCCACTTTCATCTTCAATGGAAGATTCTTTGTGATTTAGTTTAAATTGGACTATAGAAGTGCTTGAACTTTGTTTATGACTGAACTTTGTTGTGACACTAAAGTCTATTGTCAATGAAAACGTCCTTGGTCCACGTATATGAATGCTACTCCCTTTGGTTATTGTTATAAGCAAAAATTAACTTTTTAGGTTCATTGAATAAATGATGTACTTGGTCAATAATATAGACCAAATACATCATTTATTGAATGAATCTAAAAAGTTGATTTTTGCTTATAATAATGACCGGAAGGAATATATGTTAATGCGACTATGCCTCAAAAGATTTTCGTATCCCAAAAGAAAGAGATGAAGTTTTTTTTTTTGAGATCATAACTTATGTCTCATTTCAGATCTTACCCGAGACAAAGTACCTCTAAGCTGGAGATCTCGAATGAAGATTGCTGTTGGAGCAGCTCGGGGTCTTGAGTATCTCCATTGTAATGCTAAACCGTCTGTTATCTATCGAGACATGAAATCTGCCAACATTTTATTGGACAATGACTTCAACGCAAAACTGTCCGATTTTGGTCTTGCAAAATTAGGACCCACTGGAGACAACACTCATGTTGAAACCAGAGTGATGGGTACTGAAGGCTACTGCGCACCAGAATATGCGAACACTGGCAAATTAACTCAACAATCTGATATCTACAGTTTCGGTATGGTTTTGCTTGAGTTGATCACCGGACGTAGAGCACTAGATAATAGTAGAAGAGCAGGAGAGCGACACTTAATGTCATGGGTAAAAATTTAGTTTGTATATATGTCTTACCATTTGCATGTTGGTGATTCCTTTAAATTCATCATATATTATTCTATACTGTTTTGAAGAGTGTAAAAAACTATAGAGTAAAACATCTTTCATTACAAAAGCATTGACATATGAATCTGGTGTTTTATATTCTCCATAGATTATTATTATCATCCTTTGACATGCTATCATGTCTTTGATCTATCTATATGACATGACTACATATATATTTATCTCACATGTTAAATATACTTGTTACACTTATGTTTTTCAATTTCAGTCTCGCCCATATTTTGATGGCCGGAGAAAGTATGAACATATGGTTGACCCTCTTTTGCAAGGACACTTCCCCCTCCGCAGTTTGCATCAGATGATTTATATGACTGCTAGGTGTCTCCGGGAGGAACCAAAATCCCGTCCACTCATTGGTGAAATTGTTGTCTTACTGGAATTCCTAGCTTCTCAGAGTTACCCCTGAAGTCCCAAGAAATGGTCTGCTGCAACCACATTTCAAATCAGACATAGATTAAATTTCATAGGTATTAGATTCTAGGTTGTTTTTCATTTATGTCCATGATTTTGATTAAATTTCATAGTTAACTTATTGGCATAGCCATAGTAAACATAAATTTCTTATTATAGCAGTCAATCTTCACTCTTGTGGATCTATTAATTGCAGTGGACGTGAATTATTTCTTGTTTAAGTTAAGAATTAATCCAATGTCATTTATGAAATAAATTTTTTAGTTCTGTATCACAAGTTTACAACCTAGCCTACTTGAGATTAAGGTAGTACACATGTATCACAAATGTATAAAATGATATAGCGGAAAAATAGTGTTGTTACAAGTAGCACACTCCGAGTTTGATCCCAACATGAGTTTGTTAGCCTTTCTTCTTGTATTTTTTAAGGAAATATTTGGTGAACACATATATGGATGTATACACCTTGAGAGCAAGAGATAAAAAAGAGTATGATGAGATAAATGTGATAGATTGATGATATGATTGAAAAGAGATAAACATGAGGTGTTGAATGAGTATTGAGGAATATGAAACGTACAAATAACATTGTTGATTTTTTGACCATCAATATCGTATCACAGTGTCACATCTACGAACGATTATTATCTGAGATACACACACTTACAAAGCAAATTGAGCCCCTAACAAAATACACACACTTACAAAGCAAATTGAGTCCCTAACAAAATACTTTCAAGCTCTCCCACTGGTCCAGGCCAAACCTAACTATTTTATAAATAGAGAAAATCAAAGATTTTTTTTAAAATCCTATTTACTAAAAATGTTAAATTACATGTCATAAAAATAAGGTTTTTAGGTATATTGGACTGACCTATTTAAAATAAATATGAATAATATTTTGTATTGTTGTTATTTTATTTTTGGTTTCTCATGCATAGGTTTCTTCCACCGGAGATAATCTTATTTGAGACATTGTCGGATATTAGAAATTGGCACATATTCTACCCACGATTCAAACATTTGTTCACCATAATTAATATTATATTATAATTGTTGACCAGATAATTTATATTAAATTAGCAGTTTTTCTTTTAATTTTTAGTTGATAGTATTCAATGATAATTATATTTTAATATGTATTAATTTTTTTTAACAAAAACATTTTGTAAATTTATGTGAGTTTAATGGATAAACACTAACGGTGTAAAATTCAAAAAGAAAACTTAATATTATCATGTATGCATGTGTTATAACCATTTGAAAAATACAACCGTCAAATATTCAATTTTATATTTAATGTCATGTAAAACTAGATACACTATATTTAACGTCAATGTAAAATTAGTTTTTTTATAAGGTAAGAGCAAAATGCCATAAAAAAGAATAGTGACCAACTAAGTTGGTACACTACTTTAATTTGTTTCCAATTGCTCGTATATATTATTAAAAAAAGAGAAAAATTACATAAAATCTGACCCAGTCAACAATCTTAATGGGCAAAACCAAAAAAAGAATCCACATAGTGGATCCAACCCTAAACAATTCTAACAATTAACTACAGGTCTAAAGTTTGGCGAACAAATCGATCGTCAACACGAAATCAGATCACGTACCATCAACTCCCTGCAACAACGACAACAAGCATTGACGAATCTTTCGAGTCCATACAGTCTCATGTCAATCAATAAGATGATTGAGATAGATAACCACGAACAAATGCTTGAAAGTGGGGAGTGGATTCGACTGCCAACACAGTAATTAGCGAATCCACGCTCATCGACTGATCAAAATATTCATACAAGCATGACCTACGCACAATTCTGAACTTCAACCTTTTACCAATGGCAATGAATCCGACGGTCAACACGATAATGAATCCACCCACCAACCACTCACTGAGACACAAGACAACAAGTTTGGACGACCATTTCTAGCCTATCAATCTGAATCCCCCTACCAAATAGAGCTGCCATACGACAAAACCCACAAGCTCGGAACACGAAAGTGCAGATTTGATTCAAAACTTCATTAAGATGAAGGATCCGAACACCACCACGTATACATAATCCACATCTACAACTCACTACTCTGCAACACAATGAGTTTCATGGCCATTTCTAGCCCACAATCAGTTTAAATGACAAGGTTGTGCCACAATGGCGCCGCATCGAACCTAGATCTTCGAATATTATCAACTAAACTCATGGAGATCTGATAAAGCGGAAGGATTCATAAACTGACTTCAACACCATAAAACACCAAACGAATAGATTTCATGTCTGAGAATCCCATTCGTTTATCAGAAACAGCAACAACCGCCATAGATGACGGCGGCGACTACGACCGAACTAGGACGGACCCGTAACAGAACGAAGAACAACCAACCATCAATGGATGCCGGTGATTGTAGCCTGTTGGATAAGAAAACCGACCCGATGATGGTGTGGAGGGTGCACACCACTCCTCGCACCACCGCTACAGACATTACATTGAATCAGAGAAAAGGTTTCAACTTGTAGGGTTAGGCTGCGGCTGGAAGACCAAAAAAGGGTGAGAACATAAGGCTTGCGTACGGGAGAGAAAATGGTGAAAGGGTTTGAGTTACGAGAGGAGAAACCTGTGTTACGACGGCTTACGTACGAGAGAAAAAAAAATCATGTCAACAACTAGTTGCACCAATAGCTCAACTAGATAGCTCATGTCCCATTTTTTAGTTATGTATTACGAGAATAAATTAATACAATTAATGGTAACTTTTTTGTTGTTGAGGGAAACGTGCTTATAGCATTTCATTAATAATAATAGGTTCGATACAAGCGGGTATATCATAGTAAACGGCGGGACTAGCGGAACGCGTGGCCTCTCGTGCAAGAGTATGGGCCACCCCGTTGGCTTGTCGCCTAACAAACTCCACCCTAGAGTTAGAAAATAAATAAGTCGGTCTTGTCAGAACGAAAGGCATCAACTGTTAATTTAGAGTCTGTTTTGAAGTCCACATTCTCTAACTGCATACCACTCAACCATTGTAGAGCAGAGTGCAGCCCTAAAGCTTCACCCACATCCACCGAAACAGTACAAGGATATGTAAAAGTCTTGGCCAGAACAAAAGTACCTTCCGAGTCGCGAACACAAACACCGATCCCGGTGCGGTTATGATGAGAAGAAAAAGCTGCGTCAATATTACATTTATATCTGTCGGGCATAGGAGGCTGCCACAAAGGGCCGGCGTGGTGGTCGTGGGCGGAGGTCCCCACATTCGCCGCCGTACCAGGGGGAGGAGGCGAGATAGCTGCACGGATGTTCAGAGCATTTGCTAACTGCCAGTCTGTTACCATGTTTCTAGCACGCTCTACAACCACAACACTCGTTTCTGTGACATTGTCCCAAACTCTAAGATTGCGGTGTTTCCAAATACTCCACATGACTGTCGACAGCCGTTGAGATAACTCAACCGACAGGTTCTCTAGCAGGTAAAAAATAGCCTCCGTGGTGGAGGCAGTCTGAGAAAGTGCGTGTTGGATGGAACCCCAGAGACCAGTTGTATGCCACACCTGGATAGTAAACGGACACTCGAAAAAAACATGTGACAAGTCCTCGTGGGAGGAATCACAACTAGCACAGGTGGTGGGGCAAACTACACCTTTATCCAACAGGCGAACACGGGTCGGTAAACAACCACGGCACATGCGCCAGAGTAAATTCTTTACCTTTGGTGGGACTTTAAGGTTCCAGATCCCCGACCAGTACCCCGGGCGCCATAGGTAAGACGAATCGATAAGCTCTGTGACACACAATCGGTAAGCACTACGCACAGAATAGCGTCCGTGCCGTTCCCCTTTCCAGACAATTCTATCTTCCGCGACCTGAGAGATTAGTGGCGTGTGAAGTATCTTAGATGCGATGTCCGCACTAAATACCTGTCGAACGACCTGTTCGTTCCAACTTTTGTCATACAAATTCATCAGACTATTGATAGTAAAATTATGGAGAAAGTGAGCACCTGGAACATCAGTACTGATAAATTCCCCATTTGTCAACCAGGGTTCATTAAGAATCGAAATAGAAGCACTCGAACCTATAGTCCACCGTGCTCCCCCACGCACGATAAATCTCGCGCGCATTATACTACACCACACGTAACTCGGATTATGGCCAACAGTAGCCCTGAGGTAGGATCCAGATGGGAAATATCGAGCTTTAAAAATTCAAGCAACCAGAGTATTCGGCTCGGTGATAAATTTCCATCCTTGTTTACCTAACATAGCTAAATTAAAAGTAGAGAGGTCCTTGAAACCCATACCTCCATGAACTTTGGGTGCTGACAACTTCTCCCAATTCATCCAATGTATCCCGCGTTGCGTTGTTTTCCCATGTCCCCACCAAAAGGAATTTAGCATCTTTTCAATGGAGTCAATTAAAGTATGGGGCAGCTGAAAAATACTCATCACGTAAGCGGGAATAGCCTGCAAAACAGATTTTATCATTACCTCACGACCCGCCTTTGAGAGGCACTTACCACTCCAAGAGTTAATTTTCTGCCAAACACGGTCCTTTATATACGCAAAGGTAGCCTTGCGGTCACCTATCATGGAAGGTAGACCCAGGTATTTACCGGTACCCAACACAGCCTGAACGCCAAGGATATTAGTAATAATGGTTTTGAGACCATCAGGGACATTGCGGCTACAGTATATTTCTGATTTTGGCAAGCTAATCGCTTGGCCCAAAGCTAACTCATAAGTGGCTAAAATATGTTTCATAACATGTGCTTGGTCCTCGTTAGCTTTGAAAAAGAGAAAACAATCATCAGCAAACAAAAGATGGGAAACAGAAGGTGCATGACGACAAACCTTCGTCCCTGTGAGGGCTCCGCGTGATTCTGCATCTCTGATTAGCGAAGGTAAACCCTCTGCACAAATAATAAATAAATAGGGGGAGAGAGGGTCCCCTTGTCGGAGTCCGCGCCCTGGTATAATAGGACCTACCGGCTCCCCATTTACAAGTACGGAATAGTCTACTGATTCAACACACATACGCATCCAGTGTATCCAACGGTCATGAAACCCCATTTTGTGCAAAACAGCCATTATATAATTCCAATCCATGCGGTCGTAGGCCTTACTAATATCAAGTTTGAGAGCAACATACCTATCCTCCCCGCGGGTCTTGGCTTTCATGAAATGTAGCACTTCGATGGCGACCATAGCATTATCTAGAATGGAGCGACCGGGAACGAAGGCGGACTGGTTATCGGAAATACAATGTGGCAAGACAGACTTCAAGCTGTTGGCTAATACTTTAGAAATGATCTTATATAGCACGTTACAAAGTGCTATAGGCTGCCAGTCTTTCATACTTACCTGCAAGGAACCCTTCGGGATAAGAGCGATGTTAGCGATATTTAGATCGGACGGGAATTGACCCGCAGTTAACCAAGCACAACATTCTTTAAAGATGTCATCGCTACAGAGAGTCCAAAAATGTTGGTAAAAACCCGGACTATAACCATCTGGACCGGAACATTTGTCCGGGTGCATAGAAAAAATAGCTTCACGAAACTCAGCTTTAGTAAAAGGTGCCATAAGCAGATCATTATCATTGGCAGAAATTGACGGGTTAATAACATCAAGTACAGAGGAGAAATCACTACCCTGTTGTTGAAAAATATTCACAAAATAATTTCGCGCTACCTCTTTCAAGCCGTGGTCACTAGTAACTTGATTACCGGCATCATCTTCAAGAGAGAGAATATGATTTACCTTTTTCCGTGCTGTTGCCGAAGCGTGAAAAAATTTCGTGTTTCTGTCACCATCCTTGTACCAGTGGGTTTTGGCACGCTGATGCCAATAGGCATCATCTTGGGACAACAGGCGCTGCATTCGTTTCCTCAGCTCGAGCATGTGTCCTTGGTCCTCACCCGATGCCTGCAACCGTGTATCCTGCATGTGCCTCCAACACTCTTCAATGTCACGCTTTAATTTGTGACAATGACTTTTCTTCCAGCTAGTCATCTCTGTCGCACAAGAAGACAATTTTGGAATAAGAGTATGATTAGAATATACCTGCCAAGAGTTAGTCACGAGATCCGTGAACCCTGGTTCCAAATGCCAAGCATTTTCATAGCGAAAGCGTCTCTGATAGGTAAGAGGCCGAGGTTTGGGAGAGCATTGCAGTAAGATAGGATAATGATCGGACACGGAAGCATTAGGAAACATAGCGAACCAAGAATTAGTAGCAAGAGCGCGATCTAACCTTTCTTCTACCGCACGTGGTGTGCCCAGACTCTTGAACCATGTGAAAGGATAGCCATCGAAGGGTACATCCGATAAACCCGCATCGAGAACAGCTTGACGAAAACCATTAATAAGCCATTGGGGCCGGATGGTTCACCCCCGCTTCTCACTTGCGTCCAGAATATCGTTAAAATCTCCAAAAACGCACCAAGGGCCTGCAAAACGATTAGACAAGTGACGGAGAAAATTCCAAGCATCAATTCTACGACTACCATGCGGGCAACCATAATAACCAGTAAATCGCCAAATACCAAGAGTCGTGTCAGTAACTTCAAAAGTGATATGATTATTGGAAAAATCAATAAGTTGACAATTAAAGGCATTACGCCAAAATAAAGCAAGACCCCCGCCTCTACCGGTGCGGTCTACATGAAAACAAGAATCGTAACCAAGCAAATAACGTAGTTCTTCAATTTTATTTTCGTGACCTAGAGTCTCACTTAAGAAAAGGACGTCCGGATTGAAGTGCCGAACTAGGTATTTTAAGTCGGGAATTGTACTCGGGCTACCTACACCCCGACAATTCCACGCCACAAGACTCATTTACCTAGGCAGGCCTGATCATCAGAGCCTGCCGTATCAGTTACAACATCAAACAAAGGATTAATAGTTACAAGCATTTCATCATCCCCCCCTTGACTAACATAAACACCTATTACATCATTTCCCATTTCCCCATCAGCTAAGCATTCACCGTGTTGAAGTGCAAGCATGCGCTTTCTCTTCTTGAGTTCCGAGCCATTTTCATCCACAGCACCTGCATTGATAGAGCTCGGGCCAGGGGCAACAGGAAGGCCAAGGACCAGCTGACGTCCCGTGATTAAGTTTGAGGCCGAGGCAGCTGAAGAAGAGGACGCCAGAAACTGAAAGTGGCACGAAGCACTAGCACCAGCAGCGTGTTTGGCTTGCGACGTAGTCTGAACAGCCAGCATATCATGTTTGATAGCAGAAATTTGACTCTGCACAGCAAGCATTCGTTCATTAAAATTCGGCACAGGCACCGTACCTCCAGAGCTGTTTGGATGATCAACAGGGACACGTGCAGATGGCTGATTGTTGCGCGGCATAGTGGCAGGGATTGGATCCTGGAGCCATCTGTTGGTGGCAGCCGTGCCAATGCGTTAAGCAGCAGGTTTGTAGAAGACACCCCAGTCACGAACACCGTCATCAGCCTCCAATTCAAACAATTCTGGACATTTCTTGTTTGTATGTCCGAGTACACCGCACCTGTGACAGAAAACACCAAGTTTCTCATATTTAAAGTTAATAGTA
>Ga0315913_1009687_pt1 | contig 11244 bp, 4 predicted proteins | sample MpolsnodulesMG_FD_207736 | JGI IMG/M metagenome (GOLD analysis project Ga0315913, IMG submission 207736) | Medicago polymorpha root nodule microbial communities from Los Angeles, California, United States - small nodules | ecosystem: Host-associated > Plants > Roots > Nodule | place: USA... | reverse complement strand
GTTGGTGTCCTAGTTGCTTTAGACTATTTTCATTATTGTTTGTCATTAAAATTTGCTCTATGTGTAAATTTATTGGTGTGATTTGAGTCTGAATTCACAACAAAGAATAAACTTGTTTTAAGACTTAGAAAATGGACTGAATGATTTCTCTAATTTTATTGAATGGATGTACAGATATTGAAATACACACTTTGATCAATACATTGAGTCATATTTAAATACTCATAACAGTTGCAACAACTTACTGAAAATAGAAAACTAACTCTTAGTAACAAACTAACAAGCTGAATTAATATCACAATACAACGGTTATTATAAACAAACGATGATTCATTAGCAAACAAGATTATTTGCTGCTGTAAATTTTCTTCCCATATGAAATTTCCACACGCCAAAGCTCCTGCAAATTTTTTTTAAATTAATGATGAATGTCCCGATACAAAATATAAAGGTTTAATAATTTTTTTTTGAGGGAATAAAGGTTTAATAATTAAATAACAAAACATTCCTTAAAGAGTTTAGTTAGTAAACTCTATCAGTTTACAATTAATGTACACATATATTCAATGATGTGTTACAGGATTACAACATAAATTGATGAATATGACAATTTACGTGTTTTCATATTCGTTAATTGATGTGACAACATATCATTTGATACATATGTAAAATAATTATACATTTATAGAATATACTAATTCAATTATTCCTTAAATTGGTTGAGAATTTTGGATTAAATTTTTAAACTAAAATTCATTATGATTAAATCCTTGAACTTGAAAAATAAATATTTTCAAACTAAAATATTTTATAAGCTTTAGCTTATAACAAAAAAAAATTATAAACTAAAATATTTTATAAGCTTTCTTAATATCTTTTATGATTTTAAGTTTATTCAAAAACAATTTTTTAGAGGCAAATTTGCAGTAGTTATTTTGTTAGGAGGAATGTGATTTGTTACTAACACTTAAATCAAATCTTTTTTTTTTTTTTTTGAAAGAACACAAATCCAAATGGAAACCTTTTTTTTAAAAGAACATAAATCGAAGCTTAGATGTGGCTACTTCTTTGACGACTCATTTCAAAAAAGTTATAATCATTAATCTTTTTAAGTTTAAATATTTTAAAAAATTTGAAACATCTAAAATATAGGCCAATCCAATGTTGAGATAAGTCGTTTCTTAAAAAGAATGAGATAAGTCTTACATCGTTTATAGGTTAGTTTTAGTTGGACCTTTAAGTCCTACTATTGCATCGCATGATATGGTGAGACTTATTGATTCAAAGATAAAACACACACTTGAACATGATGCAAAACAATTTTAATTGTGTAGATTAGACAAGTCTCAAAATATATATAGGAGAGAAAAATCAAATACAATCATATTGTCTTGATATACCTCTTGGCTGTATCAAGTGTTGCTATAAGACTGATTTTGAGCCCTTAGTGTCTGACTTCTTTGAGAATCATTGTTTGCATTAGGAGGAGGACCGGAATAGCCCAAACTTTGCCCTTGGTTTGAGATAGGAGAATTTGTATTTCTCGAATTATTTGCATTAGGAGGAGGATCCGAATAGCCCATATCATTATTTCTAACTGAACTCATTTTTTTGTATGTTAATGCAAATATTAGGTTCAGGAAAATGTGCTAATGATGTATTTTTTTCTATGTCTTTCATTGGATATATATAATTCACTCTAGTATTTATACAAGAAATGGTTGTGAATTGTGATCCTGGCTGCAATATACAAGAAATGCACCATGTAGTTCATGGTAATTTTAAGTCATATTCATTTAAGGGTTTTGTAGACCACACGTAACAGAGTGTAGTTAATGTTTGAATTACAAGAGCTGAGTCAAAATGATTTAAATTATTAGCGTTAAATTGCAATGTTACCCTTCTTTGAAAAAAAAGAAAATTGGAGAAGGCAAAATTATTATTAATAATGATGTTACTATCACAACCATTTTATAATTGTCTCACATGGAATTTGAATTCTATTAGGGGTCGGGGATTTTATGGTAGGACAGGTAGTCCTAAAAACTGCGTCAAGCAAAATGGTCAAACATGGGAAAACGTGTTCTGACAATCAACATGCTCTTATACCATTTGCTTTTGACACTTTTGGCTTCCTAGCATCAGAGGTTGTTGACCTTCTACATAGAGTCCAAAGGGTTATGCATAGCAATGTTATGTCTCCTAGGTCCATGAATGTTGTGTTTACGAGGAATGGTTTTGCCATCCTAAAAAATCTAGCGGTGCAGCTTGTTGCCCGCTTGCCTCCTATTCATGTGTAAGTAATAATATTGATAGTAAATATTATTAATATAGTAAAAAAAATCTTGAATCGTACCTAGTAAAAATAAAAGACCAGATCCATCTTATGTTGTTTTTTGCTTAAAAAAAATTACAAAGTTAATTTCTTACTACGTGTTATGAACCAGTCAAATATCTAGGGCTCAACTACTTAGGCCCAATACCACATTTGACAGTTTACTCGCGACACACCCCTTCCCTGTGAGGGGGATCCACAAAGCAACAGAGACCAGTTCAAACGAACTGTAACGTCTCTCTCCACGTTCCCACGAATTTCTCACCAGTGGTTACACTTTCTCCGATTTCGTAACCCCCGGACACACATGTGTCATTACAACGGCTCTGCAAACATTCATCTCTATATAAAGGGACTCCTCGCAGTCCCAAGGTAGAATCTCTCTCATCTCTTAACCCCAATTTCTGACCTCTATTGACTTGAGCGTCGGAGTGTTTGCAGGTACACTCCCCGCCGTTACAGTACCCAAACTGACTCATTCCACCACCTTCAAACCACCGCATTAAAGAGTATCGGCAGTCACTTTCTGATCAGGTACAATCACTACGGGTACCTCTTGGACAAATTGCAATGTAACCCTTCATTTGATCTACCAAGTTCGTAGTACAATTTATATTTTGGTAAATACTAAGGACATTACCTGTTTTGTTCATAAGGAATTTCTCTGCCTTGTTTTTATTTTGTTTATCGATTACAAGTTAGCCATTTTGAAATGGTTAAATATTAATCAATAAAAAAAGAAGGAAAAGATTGGAGAGATTTTGCACATAGAAGTAAGAAGAAAAAAATATTGGAAACGAATAGCCAAATTCGATAAAAATGTCCATGGATTTTCACTCTTTATTGTTGAGAAATGCTGGTGATTAGTTCCTAAAAAAAAAAACTTAGTTGGGATTGAATATTGTACCTCCTATAAGATATTTTTTAACGTTTCAACTCAAATCCTCAAAAAAAAATAAGTTTCAACTCATATAGAAATGATACCTTAAAAAAAATCATATAGATAGATATTTCCGGTATTTTACTTGGGGATCTTTATATAATGCAAGAAAAAGTATGGAAATAGATTATTCCATATGTAATTCATACACGAACAAGTAATGTGTGATCTATTTTTGTTATAATAGAGGGCAAGTGGCTCAAAAGAAAATTAATAAGTCAAATGCATATTCTTTACGCATGTAAGCTCCAACAATATCATCAAAAAGAAGTATGTGAAGATATTTAAGAGGGTTTGTAAAAAAAAAAAAAAAAAAAATACCTAATTAAGAGGGGACTACAAAACAAGAAGACTACAAGAATTTATAAAAAAAAAGACTAAAGTATGTGCCAGCCCTTCCGAAGAATTTTTTTTTAATACCTCTAATCAATGCGGAGTTGTTCCTATTGATTTTTCACTTGTTAGTGACCATGTCGACTAAAATCTTTGAGTCACTATATAATTAGATGAGAGATACATTTTCTCTCCAAGTCATGTCAAGCCCCAATTACATGTCCCACATCTTACATCTTCACATGCAAAGTATCAAAAGCTCCAATCTTGCGGCTTAAACTCTTAAGTTCCACTTTTGATTCCTTATTTTGGTAAAACCATAATTTTGGCTCCCCATTTTTAATTGGCAAATTTGGCCTCTCATTTCAGAATTTTTTAACTAACCCATAATTTTGATCATACAAATTGATGACAAGACTAACTATACAAAAACAAAAGAAGAACAATTGAAATAAGCCTCAACAATTTATTGCCACATCATCAAATTAGATGATAAAAACTATGAATCGTTAAAAAATTTAGAAATGGGTATCAAAATTGCGCAATTGAAAATGGAGGGATCAAAATTGCGAATTTTGTTAAAATAGGGAGATCAAAATTGCATTTTAGCTTAAAAAAATTTAAAACATTGTATCGTTTCCTCCGTAAACCCTAGCTCAATTGACAATGACATCATTGTTATGCCGGAGACTTTCACCCAAGTTTTAACCCAAATGTCATAGTAGCATCAAAATTTAACTAGTATAATTGAAATAACAAAAAAGTCAACCCAAAGTCCCCAAAACCCCCTTATTCTCTTTATTTATAGTATTAAAAAATTATGACATCTCTTCCCATTTTTTCAATATTATAAGCGGCACAATTTTATTATAAACATCAAAAGTCCACCTTTAACTCAGTTCTCAGAAGAATGGCTAATATGATCGTTATTTCATTCAATAGCGTATAACAAAATATTTTCAAAGAAATATTGGGGTTAACAATTTCGTTACCGTGCTGATATAAAGGCGTGTAAGAGAAGCTCAGATTGTAAAATTCATGTTATGTTCTGAGAAGAAGAACATATATGCAATATATTTATAAACAACGTATTTCAAAATTTTGACGGTTTCTATTCTTCATTTCTGAATAAATATTTTATAAATAATAAAACAGAGATTTTGCAGAAATTCACCATTGCTTTTGCTTTGAATCACCTCTATAGCTGTGGTTTTAATGTTTTATACTCGCTAAGTTTCTAAATACATATGGCATTATGACAATATATACTGCTTATATAACTTCAAAATATTAAGAGTCAAAGTTGTGTTTTGACAATCTACTTAATAGCAATATAAGGAAAATCAATCAACATAAAACAAATCATAAAATAATTTCAACAACCAAAATAAATTCAAAAGAATAAAATAAGTCTAAAAAAGAGAGTTAAGCGGGCCAGCCCGCTCTGCCTCATGTCCGTCCCGTTTTTTCAACGAGATAAGCGGGCCGAGCCAACTATAAAAAGTGAGTTCAAAACTTTGACTCAGCCGGTCAAAAATAACGGGCTAAACCGCCGGCCCAGCAGATTGAGCTCGTTTTGCCACCCCTAATTGTGAATATGTGTTACATTGCTGTTAAATATGTTGTTGTCATCGTTGCTTAAGACTGTTTTGATTATTGATAATCATTAAAATTTTCTCTACACGTCTAAATTTATTGTTATAATTTGGGTGTGAATTCACAACAGATAATAAATTTGTTGTAGGACTTAGAAAATAGACTTAATGATTTCTCACATTTTATTGAAAGGACGAATATTGAAATACACACTTTGTACGATACATTGAGTCTTATTTAAACAATCATAAGAGTTGCAACTAACTGAAAATAGAAAACTACACCCTCCAGTCATTATTATAAGTAAAAATTATCTTTTATTTTCATTTAATTAATGATATATGTGATCTTTATTATATATAGACCACATATATCATTTAACAAATAAATCTAAAATTTTGATTTTTGTTTATAATAATGACATGAAGGTGTAACTCTCAGTAACAAACTAACTATAGTAAGCTGAATTAATATCACAATACAACAATTATAACAAACGGTGAGTCTGACGAACAAGAGAATTTGCTGCTGTAAATTTTCTTCCCATGTGAAATTTGCACACGCCAAAGGTCCTGCAATTTTTTTAAATGATGAATGTCCAGATACAAAATATAAAGGTTTAATAGTTAAACGATAAAACATTCCTTAAAAAGCTTAATTAATAAACTATGTCGGTGTACGATTAATTTGCATTTGCATATGTATCCGATGTGTTACCACATTCCTTAAAAACTTCAAGTGTTTTCATATTCATTAATTGACGTTACTTCAAAAAAAACATTCATTGATTGATGTGGCAATCTATCACCAAATACATGTGTAAAATAATTGTACATTGATAAAATATACTAATTAAATTCTTCCTTGAATTAGTTGAGAATGTTTTATTAAATTTTCAAACTAAAATTCATTATGATTGAATCCTTGAACTTCCAATAAAAAAATGTATGACTTTTTTTTGACAATAAATAAAATGTAAAGTTGAATATTTGTATTTTTATAATGTTTTATAAGCTTTGGCTTAAAAAAATTACGCCCATCGTTTACTTTTAATTGATTTAAAAATTCTGTTTTTCTTAATTACTTAATATCTTTTATGATTTTAAGTTTATTAAAAAAAAAATAGAGGCAATTTTGCAACAGTTAATTTGTTTGTAAGAATGAGAATTTGTTAGCAACAAACAAATAAAACTTTTATTGAAAAAACACAAATCGAAGTAGAAACTTTTTTTTTTTTTGAAAAACCACAAATCGATACTTAGATGTCGCTACTTCCTTAACGACTCATTTCAAAATCATTATAATCATTATTTTTTTTTTAAGTTCAATCTTTTAAAAAAATTTAAAACATCTAGAAAACAGGTCAATCCTATGTTGAGATAAGTCTTGCATCATTCACAAATTAATTTTAATTATTGGATCTTTAAATCCTACCATTGAATCACATGGTATGACGAGATTTACTGATCCAATGATAAAAAAACAAACTTAAACATATGCAAAACTATTTTAATTGTGCATATGTTCGACAAGTCTCAAAATATGCATAGGAGAGAAAAATCAAATACAATCATTCATAGTGTCTTGATATACCTCTTGGCCATATCAAGTGTTGCTATAAGACTGATTTTGAGCCCTTACTGTCTGACTTCTTTGAGAACCATTGTTTGCATTAGGAGGAGGACCGGAATAGCCCAAACTTTGCCCTTGGTTTGAGATAGGAGAATTTGTATTTCTCCGGTTATTTGCATTAGGAGGAGGATCCGAATACCCCATATCGTTATTTCTAATTGAACTCATTTTTGTATGTTAATTCAAATATTAGGTTCAAGCAAAATGTGCTAGATAATAATAATAATGTAGTTTTTCTATGTGTTTGATTGGATATATATATATATATATGATTCAGTCTGGTATTTATAGGCATTGTGATCGATCCTGGCTGCATTATACAAGAAATGTACCATGTATTTCATGGTAAGTTTAAGCCAATTCATTTAAGCGTTATACAGACCACACGTAACATATTACAGTTGATGGTTGAATGACATGAACTTAGTCAAAATGATTTAAATTATTAGTGTTAAATTGCAATGTTACCCTTCCTCAATTTTTTTTTTGGAGAAGGCAAGATTATTATATTAATAACGATGTTACTATCACCATTTTATAATTGTCTCCGGTGAGATTTGAACTCTATTATAAAAGTTAAGTTCTTACTACGGATACCACTCGGATAAATTGCAATGTAACACTTCATTTGATCTACGAAGTTCGTACTACAATTTATTTTTTTGCAGATATTTAGGAAATTATCTGTTTTGTTCATAAGGAATTTCTTTGCCTGTTTTAATTTTGTTTATCGATTACACGTTAGTCATTTAGAAATGTTCAAATTTTAATCAATAAAAAAAGGGAAAAGATTGGAGAGATTTTGCACATAGAAGTAAGAAGAACAAAAGATTGGAAACGAATAGCCAATTTCGATAAAATATCCATGGATTTTCACTCTTTATTGTTGAGAAATGCTGGTGATTAGTTCCTAAAAAAAACACTTGGTTGGGATTGAATATTGGACCTCGTATAAGATATATTTTAACGTCTCAACTCATGGATAGGATACATTAAAAAAAAGTCATATAGATTGATATTTCCGGTATTTTACTTGGGAATCTTTATATAACGCAAGAAAAAGTATGGAAATAGATTATTTCATATGTAATTCATACACGAACAACTAATGTGTGATCTTTTTTTTTGGTATAATAGAGGGCATGTGGCTCAAAAGAAAATTAACAAGTTAAATGAACATTCTTAAGCATGCATGCCCCAACAATATTATTAAAAAATAGTATGTGAAGATATCTAAGAGGGGACTACAAAACAAGAAAATCTCAAGAATCTATAAAATAAAAAAGACTGAAGTATGGGTCAGCTTTTCTGAAGATAATCTTGAATACGCCGAATCAAAGAAGGATGTTCCCATTGATTTTTCACTTGTTAGTGACCATGTCGACTAGAACCTTTGAGTCACTCTATAATTAGATGAGAGATACAAAGTCATGTCAAGCCTCAATTACATGTCCCACATCTTCACATGCAGAGTATCAAAAGCTCCAATCTTGCAGCTTAACGTCTAAGTTTCAATTTTGATTCCTTGTTTTGGTAAAACCGTAATTTTGACTACCCATTTTTAATTGGCAAATTTGGTCTCTCATTTCAAAAAATTTAACTAACCCATAATTTCGATTACACAAATTGATGACAAGACTAACTATACAAAGACAGAAGATCAATTAAAATAAGCGTGAACAATTTATTGCCACATCATCAAATTAGATGGTCAAAACTATGAATTGGTAAATTTTTTAGAAATGGGTATCAAAACTGCACAATCAAAAATAGAGGGACGCCTTGACCAGAGTTCGAACCCCAACACTTTCATTTGTGTGTGTGAGTTTATAATGACTTTATCATTTCGTCTGTCTAAAAAAAAATGATATGCACCTCCGTCTAGGGACAAAAAAATTATGACTTCTCTTCCCATTTTTTTCAATACTATAAACTGCACAATTTTATTATAAACATCAGAAGTCCACCTTTAACTCTGTTTTCAGAAGAATGGCTAATATGATAGAGTTATTTCATTCAATAGCGTGTAACCAAATATTTTCAAAGAATTGGGGTTAACAATTTCGAAGTTCCCCTCAAAACAATTTCGAAGTTATTTTATGAATTGATTTTGCCGGTGAGAAATTTGACCTTGTCGCTACCGTGCTGAGATAAAGTCATGTGAGAAGCTCAGATTGTAAAATTCATGCTATGTTCTCAGAAGAACAACATATTTGCAATATATTAATAAACAACATATTTCAAATATTTGATGGTTTCTGTTCTTCATTTCTGAATAAATTTCATAAATAATAAAACAGATATTTTGCAGAAATTCATCATTGCGTTTGCTTTGAATCACCTGTATAGCTATGGTTTTAATGTTTTATCGCTCCATTTCTGAATACATATCGCATTTTGACAATGTATACTACTTATATAACTTCAAAATATTAAGAGCAAAGTTGTGTTTTGACAATCTACTTGGGTTGTCCTAGTAGGTTTGGCTTCAGACTTTGGAGTGTGCTCCTCGCAAAGCGTGTCAGATTCGATTCTCCACATTGACAATTTCGGCAAGTTAGTTTGAATTCTTCAAAAAAAATTGTGTTTTGGCATATGTGAAGTGGTTGACAGCGACATATATTGTGAAATACATGGACCAAATACTATGGTTATGCTTCTCCATCACTCGTTATATAAAAAGTCTTACATTAGATCATATAAACAAACAAAGAAGCTCTGACTTTAAATGATACCCTCACAAGTTGACGATATGATTGTACATCTCAGATTAGTCGTGGTTTAGACCACATGCCGAGCTTAAAAAAAGAAACAAAACATTGGATCAGATAATTTTAAGACAATCCAAAGTGTACCATTGATCTCTCAATTAAAATTTAAATATGAAATTTTGGATATCTAATTCATGTGTGTTAGCTATTTTTATTTTTTGGGATTGGTCTGAGATTGTGAAATGGTTGGTTCTTTGATTTCGTATTAATAGTATACATGTCTTTGTTTGTTCATTCACTAAGTCCACATAGATGTGTTTGAGATTTGTTCAAGAAGAGTATATAATATGTCGAAGAAAAGAAATAGAAGATATTTTCGAAAAATTGTCTTGGCTTGTTCGACACCGTTCTAAGGAGTGTCAAAGCAAAGAAATAAATAAACACTTTTGAGACACTTTGTATGAGATTTTGAGGACAAAACTTATGTGTATTTTCTTAGATACTTTTCGTATGTTTCTTAGTTAAATATAACAAACTTTGAAAAAATTGAGAGTTTGAAATAATATTGGTTTAGTTAAGAACCATAGAAAAGTAGCTAAAAAAAAATACACCTAAATTTTTTTCGATTTTTGACAAGTGTTGTACGAATGTCATATAAATATCGATACTGACGTGTGCCTGATACCGCGAACACCTGATCCTACAAAGGTATCCGTACTTCATAGCTCATAACACAAACATACATTCCAATGTTTCATTTTAACTTACTGTTGTTGATGTCTATAACCCAACACATCTAGGGGTGTATATGGGTCGGTTTGGGTTGGGTTTGACCAAACTCAAAACCCGAACCATATAGGGTATTTCAGTTTGAGAAATGATATTTGTACAACCACTTTCTGACAACTTTCTCTCTCATACTCACATTATCTTCTTATTCTCTCTCTTCCTTTTTCTCTCTCCATTGTTTTTGACCAATGAAAAGAGAGAAAAAAGAAGTTGTCACATAAGTTGTCACATATGATTGTTCAAATAACACTACTCTTTCGGTTTGGGTAAGGTAAAATAACCACCCGTTATATCATTGGGTGGGTTTGGACAAAGCCGCTAATTTCTGGGTTGGGTTGGATTGGGTAATTGGTTACCCAACTTATTTTTCTATTTTTTATTATTAAATGACAACTAATCATAATTTTTCTTAAATATTACTCTACCTTTTAATTTTCTTAAAAAAAGTGGTTAACTTATTTTTACTATAATTTTATGCATCATAGAATAATAAATTGTAATATCAGATAATAAACTTCATCATAAAGTACTTGCAACAAACTAAAGTTGCATGACATGAAATTGTATTAGTATTAAAATAACCAAAAAGTGCAACATCTTGATTTGTAACTCTAGCATGTTTTGATTTTCATTATATATGATACGATGTGTATGTTTTGGAAATATAATTTGGTTTATGACCATAATCTTTAGTATTTTTCTTTTACCCTATGAAAATAAAGATAAAAAATATTGACATTGTTGGGTAAGTGGGTTTTGAGTTTGGGTTTGGTTTCAAAACCCATTTATTTTTAGAGATTTACTTTTCCCACCCTATGGCCTTCTCGCGCGCCCTGCACAAATTGCCAACATGCCCTTCGGACTATATAATCTGGAAACGCCTCTATGCTTTCTAGATTATGTTTTCC
>Ga0315913_1009685_pt1 | contig 11245 bp, 11 predicted proteins | sample MpolsnodulesMG_FD_207736 | JGI IMG/M metagenome (GOLD analysis project Ga0315913, IMG submission 207736) | Medicago polymorpha root nodule microbial communities from Los Angeles, California, United States - small nodules | ecosystem: Host-associated > Plants > Roots > Nodule | place: USA... | reverse complement strand
CAATTAAGCCTTTTACAAAACGATTTTCGAAAGAAAAAAAAAATCATCTTTTCCCTCCCTCTAAAATTTTATAAGGCACATAGTGTAACAATAATTTTTTTTAAGGATGGTATAAAAGTATTTGTTTAAAAAAAAAACTCGTTGACCATTTTTTACATATTTAATTGAATTTGTTTAATTTGATTTTATTTAACTTGATATTTTTTACAGGGCCAGCCTTAGGCTTAGGCCCGGGGTGTGGTGGCTCAGGGTCGTAGGGACCCATATTTTTTTATATAGGGGTGTATATAGCAATACTTGGTTTAAGGAGGTATATATAATAATTATAAAGAACTAAAAGTAGAAACAAAAGTCAAGTTTTGTATTGAAAAAAAACTTTTTAAATTTTCGAAAAGTAGAATGCACAATTTCCAATACAATATTTCCTCTTATAATTCCTTAACTAGTGCCCTTAACATTTCCCTAATTATAATAGTAATTATAGCAAAGAGGGCTCAAACATTTACCAGACTTTAACCCATCTACCGTTTCACCCCCTTTTTTTTTACAACACACCAGCATTTAATTTTCACACTTCCAACCCAACACTTTCATTTTTATCCCCCAACATTTCATTAGGTAAAATGTAAAACTTAGAAGTAAAACGCAAATCACAAAACAACACGTAAAATACAAAATATCAACTCCTTTCCATAGACCAAGTTTGTTTTTTATTTTGAGGATGTTTTTTGGTGATTCTGATTGAAGCTAACCCGAATTTGTATTAAAATTTCATAATATAATATAACGACTTTCATCGTGAAAGTTTCATGTTTGTGACATCACATTTGGTCTTGTGTGATTTTTAACAAGTAACATATCATATTCTATTGACAAATATGATAAAAGATTTTTATGTTAATGGGTATGAGGGAAGTGTAAGTCAATTTAATTATCAAATCAGATAATGAAACTTGTACAATATTTAGTGGACAAATTACTATTTTTCGTATTTTAAACAACTTTCACTCGAGACAAAAAGTTGTGTTGTGGTTTAGTGAGAGACAAGACTCTCACCCCCTTTAACCAGATTATACTGTCACCACTTCTTCCTTTATCATGTGGTTCCGGTGACAATTGTTGTTCAGTCAAAGATGACTGATTGGTAGCAAAAGTGAAAACTATGATCACCACAACCTATAATAGTGTTTTTTTTGGAGATACTAAATTTGTTGAACTATTCCCTCCTTGTTATGAAGCTTTGTTATTTGAGTGAAAAGGGAATTTTTATGGTGTTTGTGCTTTATCAACTCTATTAATAAAAAACCTTTTTGAGACGCATGTTTATCAACTTGAAAGTAATTTCAATTATAGGTTATGCTTTGTTGCTCAAGAGCACTTGGATAAGATAATAAGAGACCTCTTTCAGTTTACTAGAGGTACGAGTTCAAATCAAACTCTAGGAATACGACAGTCTCTTAAAGGAGAGTTTTGTCATCCATTGTGGACTTACTTTTTATTTTTGTTAGATGAGGAAAGGAAAAGAAAAAAGAGAAAAGGAAAAAGGGGATTAACATCCTTACAAAGGACATCCAAGAGCAAAGAGTAGCAAAACCGATGACAAATTAAAAGGAGGTTCCTGAAGCACAAATAGATGATCTAAGCTAATAGCTCCCAACATTGTTAACACATTTGCACAAACATTTCATTTGTGAAACATGTGATGAACAAATATGGTCTTATTGCATGAAATCTCTAATAATCTCCATTTCATTTAGCATAGTGATGGAATTGAGACATTCCCTCTCTAACAAGTTGAACCACATACAAGAATTATAAAACATGCATTACTTTTATCAATCCAACTTATATTCATACGATATGATAAAATTAAGATTTCAGTCTTTGATATTTGTCGAAATTTATTGATATTTAAATAAATAGTAAATAATTATACTTACGTTGTAAATATATTTTACTTACTTTCTAAGTTACTTAGGATAGAATATTAAGTAGAATATTCATTTTGTAAATATATCATATCTTAGTCTCTAAGCTACTCAACTCTTGTATAATATTCAAACACAGTTTTTATCATGTGTCTATTTTTTCTCTCTTATTCAACATGGTATAAGAGCCTATCCTAGATATATCGTTGGGCTTCCCGCATTGTCCACGTTTCAGGCCCATTGGGTCGGGCTGAAGCGTGATGGGGTGTGTTGGGAATTCTGCCTTTATTGCAGTCTGCCATTGGTCACGTAAATTGCATCTTGTGGTTTGCCTTCATTTGCAACCTCTAACACCTTCATTGTGTTGGCTTTGAGGGGAGTGGATTTCGTCCCACGTCGGATAACCAAGACTCTTGAGAAGAGTTTATAAAGAGGAGTAATTCCTCACCTTACAAGTCAGCTTTGTAAGGATGAGTTAGACCTCAAATTTCAGCATGACATCAGTTCGACTCCTTCTATGCATTGCAGTCATTCAACATTAGCCTCTCCACCAACTTGATATCAAATTCAAAAATGCATTTTTACATGGTGATCTTGAAGAGGAAGTCTATATGGAGCAACCACCTGGGTTTGTTGCTCAATATGAGTCATCTAATATGGCTTGTAGACTACACAAATCCCTTTATCGTCTTAAGCAGTCCCCTAGAGCTTGGTTTAACAGATTCTTCACAGTAGTGCAACAATTTGGTATGGTTCGTAGTGAAGGTAACCATTATTCTTTCTATCGTCACTCAGCCCAATGATGCATTTATCTTATTGTTTATGTAGATGATATTGTCATAACTGGCAGTGATGAGTAGGGAATACACCAGCCGAAACAACATCTCTCTACTCAATTTCATACAAAAAGGCCTTGGTAAACTCCGTTATTTTTTGGATATTGAGGTAACCCAATCTAAGGATGGTTTGGTAATATCACAGCGAAAATATGTCATGGTTAAGAAACATGTATTTTGAACGCCAAGCAGTTGATACTCCTATGGATCCTAATGTCAAACTTCTATCCAATCAGGGAGAGCCGTTATCTGATTTTGGGAGGCATAAGAGATTGGTTGTTACCTTACAGTCACTTGTCTGGACATTTCGTTTGCAGTTAGTGTGATAAGCCAATTCTAAATTTCTCCTTGCCAAGAACGCATGGATGTTGTTATCTCGATTTTGAAATACATCAAAGGTGCTCCAAGAAAAAGTCTCATTTATGAAGATAGAGGACATACTCAGACGTTGATTGGGCAGGCTCACCTATTGATAGACGATCCACTTTTGGGTATTGTGTACTTGTTAGAGGAAACCTGATATCATGCAAGAGTAAGAAACAAAACGTAGTTGCAAGATCAAGTCCTGATGTAGAATATAGGGCTATGTCACCAATAACATGTGAGCTAATTTGGTTGAAGTAGTTACTCAAGGAACTTCGGTTCAAATAAGCACGACCAATGACACTTATACGTGATAATCAAGTCGCGTTGCACATTGCCTCGAATACAATCTTTTATGAGAGGACCAACCATATTAAGATAGACTGCCACTTTGTGAAAGAGAAGATTGAATTAGGCGATATCGTCACAAACTTTGTCAATTCAAATGATCAGTTGAAAGATGTTTTTACAAAATTCCTACGAGGTCCTATAACTAGTTATATATGTGGCAAGTTTGACGCATTTGACTTATATGCCCCAACTTGAGGGAGAGTGTTGATATTTAAATAAATAATAAATAATTATACTTACGATGTAAATACATTTTACTTACTCCCTAAGTTACCTAGGATAAAATATTATGTAGAATATTCATTTTATATGATACACATTCCGTAGTGCTATTCAAACACACGATTTTCATCATATGTCTCTCTTCTCTCTCTTATTCAAGAATATCAATAGTGTTTTGGACTTACTCTATTATGTTTAATCTTTGCATTTGGATGAAAATGATAACGATTCACACAAAAATAAACCCATAGTTGATAATTTATATACATAATAATTTTATACAAATGATAAAAAAATTATAATTTTTCCCCTTCTTCAAAAAAGAAATTATAATTATTTCCCAAATACAAAATTCACAATAGTTTGAACCATAATCCAGCTCACACTTGGCATGATTGCAACCTGCCTTTTTGATTGGTTATGATGATAATCGATAACTTTAGACATTTTCAAATTTACTTGTCGGTCACGTCCTTACGTACAACGTGAACTACACACTCTTCATCCACAACCTCATAATCTAACCATTCAGTCCCACCCGTTTGTGTAACCCACGATCAACCACTGCGCGTAACAAAATCTCTCCATATATTAACTTTGGTCCCGCAATCACCATTTGTGGCAAAGCACTACAGGTCCTCCAAATAAAGATAACGAGAGCGCCAGTATGGTCTCGTGTTTATGGGTCCCACCACAATTAACGGACACGATCCATTAGAATATTAACAACCGTTGGATCTTAAGTAAACTCCAAAAACCTAATTAAAAAAAGTTTCGTATTTGATTTGATTTGATTGATATATATGAGTGCGATAAAAGAGTGAAGGGAGGGAAGAAGGATAGGAAGGAAATTTGTGTGAAAATCTTTCTCTCTTTTTCTTTCTCTCGTTTTTTCGAAGAGAAAAATCGTAGATCTGAATTTTTACTTTATTTTTAATTTTAATCAATAATCGTAATCAGAATAATTTAGTTTCAGAAAAAACAATGGGATTGTGGGAAGCTTTTCTGAATTGGTTACACATGTAAGCTTTTTGTTTTTTTGTTTTGAAGAATTAGGTTCTGTTAGTTTTTTTTTCGTGAATTTGTTTGTAATATTTTGGTGATTTTCATGATTTTGTTTACACCTTTGATATGATTTGTAAATCAATTGGTTTTCAATTTAATTATGATGTTATTGTGTTCCAAAACTTTGATATTAGCAGTTTGACGTATTAGGGTGAGTTTGGGTAATCAGCTTAATTAAGTTCTTATTGGATAAGTGCTTGTTATGTAATTGCTTATTTAATTGTTTATGTATAAACCATTTCTATAATCAATGAGGGAATGCGGTCAAACTGAATTTTTGTATGTCATAAGTTGTTTTGATAAGCTATCATGGCGAACATATTGAAATAAGCCGAGAACCTCTCAAAAGCACTTATTCAAGTGCTAATGTGATAATTAAGCCTAAATAAGTTGTTCCAAGTGCATCCTTATAGCTAAACAACATTATTTTTTTCTTCATTAAAGACCTTTGATTGCATTAATCTGCGTTCCCTTCTCACAAAGCACTAAATTTCAGTTTTAGATTGTCTTTGGAAGTTGAATTTTGGGCCCGTTTGGATTAGCTTATTTTAGAGCTTATATAAAACAACTTATGCAAATAAATAAATTTTTATGTATTATTTATAAGTTTTTAAGGTAGTTTAGGAAAAAACAGTGAATGAAGATACAATTTTCGTAAGTGAGAGCTTATAAATTAAAATAAAAGCTTATTTATTTACATAAGCTATTTTTCATAAGCTCAAAATAAGCTCAATCCAAACGGGGCCTTTATATTTATGATTATGTCTATATGCATGCCCTGTGCTGAGTGGATCACTTTCTTCAAAATGCACGAGCTTATTATGTTTTAAATTTGATTTGATTGCAGCCTTTTCTTCAAGCAGGAGATGGAGTTATCTCTTATAGGGCTTCAAAATGCTGGAAAAACTTCCCTTGTAAATGTTGTTGCTGTAAGTACAACAATCATATTGATTTTTTATTCTTTTTGTTTAATTTATACTTTAGGTTTGCTTTACTAACTGAATTTTATTTATATATTGCTTTTAGACCGGTGGATACAGCGAGGACATGATTCCTACAGTAAGTTATGCTTCACAAAGTGCTTTTAGTTATTGCTTCCTATTCTATTTGTTTGTGTTAGTCTGTTAGGGTATTAGCAAATGGGGCAGTAGTAAGGAGGGAAGGATTTGAAGGTGTGTATACGAGAAGTAAGAGTGGTGGAAAGGAATTCAAATAGTTAATACAGGTGTGGGTGTTTTTTTTTGAAAAAGTTAGTTATTATGGTAGTCAGGACTTAGAAGAATTAGAAGGATTCATTAGGGTACAGTTCTAAGTGACGGGTTAATAAATAGGAATCAGGGAGGACAAAACGGTTGTAGAGAAAATAATAATGAAACGTTCCTGCCGTGTAACAAGGGAAATCTCCCTTAGTTGGTTGTCTTGAACCTGTCTCTTCAATATGCAGAGGAACTTCTTAATTTGCTATCTACCTTCATCCAAATTTTTATTACTCCCTCGGCTTCACAATTAGTGGTTCAGTTTTCCTGAGCTGAAGACACTGGATAACATGGAGGCACTTATTGAAGCGCTTGAATCATCGATTGAAGTAGTCAGTGTCACAGAGGTGGCTAACAACACAACACCCGATTAACACTTGGCAGACTTTTGATGGAGTATGATGACCAATAATAGAATATTGGCATCAAACAACTTATGGCACATTAGAAGGAAAAAATGGGTTGGTTTTGGAAGATCATGATGAAACCATCGACAACTCTAAGGATGAATCAATTGCCACTTGAGGACAAGGATGGCAGATGGAGGGGAATGGGAATGGACAGGGATCTCCGATTGGCAATGGTGAAGCTAGGTTTTGGCTACAAAAGTGAAATTGCTCACCTCTAACAAGGTGGTAGATTGACTATTTCATAGGTAAGAGGTTAAGGAGATGCAGACCATCTCTTTATCCTATATCCAGTATAACTGATTGATTGACTGAGGAGTTCAGGAAGATAAGACTTTGAGAAAAACTCTGGATGACTTCCAGAAGGACCCTGATTCTCATTTCCGCTATACTAATGAGCAGGGGAACTTGCACTAGAAGGGTAGGATGGTGCTAACAGCCTCTTGTGCTTAGATTCCCAAATCACTGGCTAGATTCCACACTTTTCCCATTTTTGAAAACATCAGTTTACGGAAACTCCAAAAGGTTGACACATTTGGTGCAGTGGTTAGGGGTGAAAGGAGCCATTACTAATTACTGCGCTAGCGGCCATACTTGTCAGTGCAATAAGTATAAAGGTGTGTCTCCTGCAAGCTTTCTATTACCACTTCCTATTCCAAAAGCTATTTGTAAAGATCTCAGTTTGGACTTCATTAAGGTTGTTGAGGTCCAACGATATGATACCATACTGGTGGTTGACTGGTTGTTTACAGGTTTAGTATTGCTTTTTCATTGCATTAAAATGCTCCTATTCGGAAAGAGTTGCGGCATATATTTTTACGTGAGAATTAGTTAGGTTACTTGGGATCCTATCTCTATTGTTATAAGTGACGGAGCACTATGTTCATGACATGAGCAAATTCTGGCAGGAGAGATTTTCAATACATATAGGGAACTGCATTGACTCTGATGGGCAGGCAGAACTGTTGAATCAGACATCAGAGACACATTTGCTATAATTCACTTCAGAGCAGCCAAGGGTTTGAAATTTTTTCCTTACTTGGGCAGAGTGTTTGAATAATACTAACTTTATTGGGACAGTAGGTGGTACACCATTCAAGGTGGTTTATATGGTTGCACACCTGCAGAAGTTTGTGGTTGCACGGAACTTGATATACAGAAATGAAGGTTTACATCAACTTAAATGTCATTTGGCAAGGGAAAAAGAGCTTATGAGGCACTATCCAGACCCGAATATGAAACCTGCTAGCATCCAAGAAGGCCATTGTCCATTGTGTATACAAGGGATAGGACATACGAGTGGTAGGTGCTCCCCAAATATGTAGCATGATGTTATGGGCCTTATCAAGTTATCAAACAAATAGGTTCTGTTGCATTCAAACTGTAGCTACCTAATGTGAGCAACATCAAATTCACCTTATTGCATGTATTTTATCCGAGGAAGGTCATGGGGCACCAGGAGGTGGGAGCAGTGTTATCTACTGACATCAAGAGGAAGCACCACATTCTGTACTGCGTTGGCTGCTAGATTTGTCAGCATAGATGATGGTCTGATCTAATTATAATAGATCAGGTTTTGGTGTAGATATTCTACAGGGTTAATGTTAGTGACAGGCAGTGGCAGCAATTAGGAGGGGGAGGGTTTTGAAGGTGCTTACAAGAAGGTAGAGGTTGCTGGAAGGAGTTCAATTATTTGATACAGATGGGAGGAACGGTTGTTCAGTGTTAAATAATGGTTATGGCGGCGCTATAGCAATATAGCATAACGGTGTTTGAATCAATTGCTATTGTTCCACAATATGATATTTGGTACTATTGTCAAATAATGGGTATGACATTCTTATGTAGTGTAATTTCAACAAACCACCATTTTCTGCAGTCCGTGGTTGATAACAATTAACTACTTAAGCAGTTTTTTTAGCAGTTAGAAGGGTCAGTTTGATTAATTAAGGTACAAAGTCATAGTTGCAAGATGGTACTGTATAGGATCTAAGTAGGATTCAAAAACAGAAATGGATCCTGTTAAAAAAAATAATACAGGAAAGTAGTTCTGCCGTGTAATAAGGAAATTTTCCCTTCGAAGTACATATTGGCTTTGTCACTTCAATCAATAGTACAATAGTTTCTTATTAATTTGCTATTTGTTTTCATCCAAATTTTTATTATTCACTTGGATTTGCAACAGTTTGATTTATGAAGTTTTCTATCTCTCAAGGGCAATATTTCTGATCAATCTGTTCTTATCTGATTGCAGGTGGGATTCAATATGAGGAAAGTAACAAAAGGCAATGTTACAATAAAGTTATGGGATCTTGGAGGGCAACCTAGGTTCTGTAGCATGTGGGAACGTTACTGTCGTGCGGTTTCTGCTATTGTGTATGAAACAAACTTCTTATCTTCTGGCTTTAAAGATGTCTGTGTGTGTGTGCGCGCGCGTTTCCCATAGGAGCATTGGTATATGCGTACAATGATACATTTATTGATGCAAATTTAACTGATAAATTTATGTTTTTACTTGTGTTTATAATCAGCTTATATGTGTACAATGTTGTCAACGTGTTTGATATATTGCCTAGCAATCGACTGAGGTGGTGCCTAAAGCCTTAATTTTATTCTTGCTGATTGAAGTGCGCAGTTGTTTATTTTAGTTTTTGTTGGGGTTCCATAATTACCAGATTATACTTTGTTTATTTATAACCAATTGTTGAGTTATTCTTTTTTATGGCATGAACCTGAACATAGTTATGCTCAACTACTGGTTTTTTAGGTGCCTGCTGAGTAATTCCTGGTGTTTTTATATGTTGAAAAATACTTTGCCTATATGATAGTTTAAGCAGTTAAAACTTTCACTTTGTGCTTTGTTGCCACTCAATTCTGAAAAGTCTTGATTGGTTTTAGTTCAAAGCAAATTTCACCTTTTTTTCTGTTGAAAATTGGGATGCTGCCAAGGATTCTCTGCCTCTTAGATCTAGTGGATTTGTCTTTTGGATCATATGCTCAAATGTCTATTCATTGAAGAATTTTTTCTCTTTAGCTGGTAGTCATTATCTGAATTCGTGAAACTTAGCAATTTCCTTAATCTGACCTGCAGTTATGTTGTTGATGCTGCTGATCCAGATAATCTTAGCATATCAAGAAGTGAACTTCATGATTTGTTGAGCAAGCCATCATTGAGTGGTATCCCTTTATTGGTTTTGGGAAACAAAATTGACAAGGCAGGGGCTATGTCTAAACAAGCTTTGACAAACCAAATGTAAGATACGCGTCCCTTATTCTGGTTGTTAAGAGCAATAATGGATTAAAGTAGTCCTAGGAAGTTAATGAATAAAATTAGCATTTGATTATTATTTCCTCCTTCAGTTTTGTATTCTTTTTTATCTGTTTGGTTCTAAGTGCTCTCTGGTGGTGCAGGGATCTGAAATCAATTACTGATAGAGAAGTTTGTTGCTTCATGATCTCGTGCAAAAACTCAACCAACATCGACTCTGATATTGACTGGCTTGTGAAGCATTCCAAATCAAAGAGCTGAGAAACAACTTTGTGTTTTGAACTTTGATGTAATTTTGTGGCGACTCAATTCTGGATTTAGTAGTGGCATTTGCATGTCTAACTCTGAGATTGGTTTATCCTTCCCTTTCCTCAGGTTCTTAGCAATGATTAGTCTTGTATGATTGGGAATTAAATGGGATAAAATACATGTCAAGGGTTACTTTGAGTAAATTTTATTGTGTATTATCGTTGTAGCTATATCATTAAAAGTTCACAGAATTTCTTTTGTGAGAGGAATTGATGGTTTTGTCATTGTAAATTGATACCCGTTTCTTTCAAATGACCAGCAATGTGTGGCCTTAAATTAATCTTGCAAGTCAGCCGAACATGCATTATTTAGCTTGTCTGTCATTTCCCTCCTTTGTCCCAGCCTCCCAGGTTGTAGGCAAAAGGAAAGCTTTTTTTTTTTAAACAAAAAATAATCATTTAATAGCCACCTTTATTAGAAAATAAATTCATATTTAAAATAGATTTAATTGATATATATATTGTTGGTGAGTAAAGATTTGCGTACAATTAACCAGAATTCATTTGATACCTGTTTTTTTTTCCTCTTAAAAAAGAGGACAGTTTTTTTATGGCAGATCCGTAGCAATGGATAAAAACTAACTTTACATCTGATTTTGGTTGGAATATTAAATCTTGTTGGAAGGATTATTGGGCAACAATCGTGTCTGTGGATTTGGTGTAATAAAGAATTATATGATACGAGTTTTAGACTGGAGTCTGGACACCATATTTTAGGATTATCAATCAGTGTCAACATCCAAAGTGATTGAGGGAGGATGAAGTTAAACACAGATGGTGCTTGTTAGGAAGGGAAGAGCGGAGGTATTATCAGAGGAAGTGATGGTGAGTGGTTTAGGTGCTTGTATTTATGTTATGTGGCAGAGTGAGTTATGGCGGCCGGGGGGTGGTGTGTGTGCAAGCGTGCAGGGTGGGGCGTAGGTAGAAGGTTTGAGTTATGTGATTACTGGGTGTTTGGTCAGGTGATCAAGATAGGGGAGCTATTATAGGACGCTCTTTGGTGAGGAAAATTATGTGATTGCTTGAATTGGATTGGGAGATGAAGGTGTGCCAATCTTACCTTGAAGAAAAATCAATGTGCAAATGCTTTAGTAAATTTAAACGGCTCGTTGGATGTCAATATGGTTTTCTACGAGTCATGTCCAACTCAAGCTTAGTTTAGTCTTTTTGTTAGCTTATTGGTTTAAGGATTGATACCCCTTGTTTGATTCCTCTGTAGATTTTATCTTTCTTTTTTTTGG
>Ga0315913_1009682_pt1 | contig 11247 bp, 4 predicted proteins | sample MpolsnodulesMG_FD_207736 | JGI IMG/M metagenome (GOLD analysis project Ga0315913, IMG submission 207736) | Medicago polymorpha root nodule microbial communities from Los Angeles, California, United States - small nodules | ecosystem: Host-associated > Plants > Roots > Nodule | place: USA... | reverse complement strand
ATGAACCTGCAAGGTTATAGTTTTTGTCAAAACCTCTAAGTAAGAACCAATTGGAAAAGTAGGTTTCAATGATATCAGTGTAGTGATTACCAATTGAAAAAGTACTGGTGTTTGAACATCAATGATGTCATCGGCCTCATCGCTTGAGACAAAAGGAAATGCTCTATTCACTCCCTATGAAAATAGCAAAAGATTGTGCAAATCAAGACAAAGGTTGTGGAAAATCTCAGAGAATGACTGAATTTGACATGTTAAAAATTTCACAATCATTAATTAATATTAGTTTGTGAAAATTCATAATATTACTATTGTTTACTTACCGTCAAGAGAGCAGATAGAAGCCTGGAGTCCATTTCCGCATGTGATTCTGAGAACTCTTCGGGTTTTTTGTCTTTTGCATTTTCCTTACTGCTTTTATCAACTGTTGGACTGTTACTTGGGCCAGTGATCAAAACCTGAAGATTTCTAATTGTTAATTTTTTCCTATTTTTCTAACCTATGTGGATGATCCATGTGTTATCATCGGTTAGAGATAAGCTAAGGGATGGGAGGATATTCGGGAAACTGATACCTTAAATAGTGCAAAATATACATCAATTAGACGTTTCGCCACTTTTGGTCCATCTCCTTTATTGGTGAGACGAAGTTGGCTCAAGAAGTTAACCTTATAACACAGAAAAGGGAATGAGATAATTCAGTCAATGCATGTCAAAAGTCATCAAAAATTAAATCGACAGTTTTGTGACTATAGAAAAGTGATTTCAAAAGATAAACTCTTGCTATTAGAATTTTTCAGTGTGAAGAACTATTGCATTGTGGTCTGAAATTTATTTCATTGAATGAATTGAGTTACAAGACAACATATTTATATAGTTGGAACAAATAATTCAAAGCTTAACATCTAGGAAACGAATTCAAACATAATAACTGAATCTCAACAGCCTTAACAAAGGTCATTTTTAAGCATCCAGTGTTATTATAATTAAAATGCAATTACAGAATAATATATATTCAAATACTTGCCATACAGAATGTTCTCATTTAAAATAAGCATCATATGAAGATGGAAATGACAATAAAGAAAAGGTACAATATGTTGCAAGATCTAATATTGAAGATGCTTATGTGTGTAAAAAATCTGTTACATCTGAAGAAAAGAAGCACGGAGCAACCAAGTTTGTGTTCAAAAGAACTGTAAGAATAGAAAAGTAAGACTTACAGCATGATACTGTCCACGTGGTCCTAAATGAGGCCGAAAGAGAAAAGAGTCCACCTCATTAACAACCACAGCCTGCATCAGAAAAATAAATAGCAAGTATAAATTAAGAAGGACGACGTCATTAACGAAAACAAATTAGGAGGTAAATATGAGACCGAATATACAAGCATGTCTATCATCTTCAAATACCATAAACCAAACAAAGCATGAGTAACATTTCTTCAAGTATATATCTATTTCCTAGCAACATTGATAAACTCCAAAAGTTGGCTAAAAGATAAATTATTGATACCCCCACAACTAAATTGAAAAATTTGAAACTACAATAGATGTTGAAAGTATACATACCTTCATATTTGGGTGCTGAGACAAAAGGTTGGACAAGTGATAGTCGGCATTAGATGCTGCTTTATTATCTGGATCCCCAAGCTGAAGGAAAAAAAAAAACAGAAGTGTTTAGTTACAGTTTGTTGGATTTCTGGGAAGCTTACTTACCACCTCGTAAAACTTATGTAGCACCGACACTACAAATAGAAGAGTGTCTGGAGCCCGACACAAGTTGGTATCCAACATTGACACATATTGCACTAAATCAATTTCACTTTCTTAAATTATTATCAATGTTGTGTCCAGTGTCTGTGCAAGTGCTTTGTAGACTGTAACACCATCGAATGAAATATCAAATATGTTTCAAATAAGTCATAGCTTAGTGTTAACTCACTTTATTAACAAGTGCAGAAAGTAATCTGCGCTCTTGCTCTGACTTCCTACTCAGCAGCACATATATGGTCTGCAGGCAAAAAAAGAAAGCCGCCCAATATTTATTAGTTTAGTCATAAGTTTGTTTAGTATATATGTGAACATGTAGCACTAAATCCTAAAACATGTCTTCACACATTACATAAGTTACACAAATAAAAATTAAAACGACAAAATGCAAGGAGGAAAACAACACAAATTATTTCCTGTTAGTCACAGGTTGATCTTCTACAAAAAATTTCAGTTAAGCCAAAATGTTGAGTTACTGACCTTTAATGACTTGTTTTTCAGAGCTGGTAGCATGTCTCGGGATGCTTCTTCAAGTGCAACAACAAACCGTTCATATCTGAGGCAACAGAAGATAGCAAATGAAACACTAAAAAAGCTTGAGCTGACAGATAAATGACATGGTTTTTGAAAACTGACAATATTATGATTACTCAACACTAATATTGAAAATGTGAGGTAAAGTATCACATAGGAAAGTTTTGGACTGTCATCAGAGTATATGATTTATAATTATGATCATGAACAAAGTTGTCACACAAACCTCTGCTTTAAACATTCTTCCCAATACCAGAAAAGAAGAAGGGAGTTGCCATCTTTAGTTTCAGGAATGTGATTTAGTGGCCGCTGTATCAGGGTCTTCAATTTACGATCTGGTAATAAGCTGTAAAGCAAGATAGAGAGAAACTGAAGTAAATCATAAGCAAGATAGGGAAAAAAATGAAGTAAATCAGTGCATTGGTGATGTATGTGATTCAATGCTATGCAAATTATACATGTTTCCACTACAGTCCAAGTAATCAGATAATTTACAAGTAAGCAACCCATAGAATTACAACATGGTACCATATAAATATATAGGCTAAATTACACCAAAGATCCTTTAAGTTATTTAATTGTAATAAATTGGTCCTTTATGTTTTTTTTTGTAACATTTAGGTTCTTTAAGTTAATTAATTGTAACAAGTTGGTCTTTTGAGTTTTTTCCGTGCCAATTAAGTCCTTTAAGTTATTTAACCATAACAATTTGGGTGAATCTTGATCCTAAAAATGTAAGTTATTCTTAAAGGACCAACTTGTTACAATTATATAACTTAAAGACCTCTGATGTAATTTAGCCAAATATATATCACACACACACTCTATATTCAATTAAATTGACATGTACTAACACTGAAATATTTATACACTACAAATCATCATTACCATTAAATTAATATAAAAAACGACTTTGATTATATCTACCATCAAATAGTGGCTTCTGATTGGTTGACAGTGTAAAAATATTTACACTGACGATGCATCAAAACTAATCTCTCTCTAAACATGTATAGTTAGCACTGGGTAGAGTAACATGGGGTGTGCAAAGGAGAGTTTAGATGACTGCACATTTTACATTTGATGATTTTTATCACTTCCAAAACCATCACAAAGAATTTTTCTCATTCTTCTTGGAGAATCTTTTTGAAAAACCTACATGGTTATTATAGTTTAATGATAGAAGATTTTTTCATAATAGGGAGGGCATGTGAGAGGGAGAGGCAATGGGGAAATGCAGACCTTGCAATAAATAATTCTTGAAGTGCTTCGAAGCCTGACAAGGCATGGCGCTTTCCAACCTTGGATGTCACCATTCCTAGAGTAAAAAATAAAATCCATCAAAGGCTCAAAGTCTAGGGCACATAAGGAAAGGGCAAGAGATAATATATCTGTTTACGTAAAGCCAAATATAGACACAGAGGCAATCTCAACAAACAAAACAAAACAAAAATTAAAGGGAAGAAAAACCATGACATTCAAATAATAAATTGCATTGACAAAACAGCACAAGGTCAAAAAATTGATGCAAATGAAACTCCTAGCAAGAGAAAGCTGGAATACATATCTCATATTCTAAAATGCAAGTAATATATGCAGGGGTGTGCTGCTAGGAAAAGAAAACAATTTTTCTTTCAGAACATAGAAATCTGGTAATGATATGTCACATTCACATCAAAGAGCTACTGCGGATTCAAAATAAACAGATTTTACAAGGCATAATATGAGAATATGTACAGAGATAAGACAACAAAATGGCTAAAAACATAGAAAGGAGAAAGCTCAAATTAGAGTAAAAAAATAAAACCAATAGAAGGCGTCAAAAGAATCAATCATTTCCACAAATATCAATTTCAAGGCATATAGTGCTATAGTGTATGTAATACGTAAGTCTCTCTTAGCAAAACAATACAATGTCTTGAGCAAATAATTGAGGGCTTGTTTGGATTGACTTATTTTGAGCTTATGAAAAATAGCTTATGCAAATAAATAAGTTTTTATCTTAATTCGTAAGTTCTCACTAATGAAAATTGTATCTTCATATGCTGTTTTTTCATAAACTACCTTGGCAAGCTTATGAATAATACATAAAAGCTTCTTTATTTGTATAAGTTGTTTTGCATAATCTAAAAAATAAGCCAATCCAAACGGACCCTAAGTACACATTGCCATGAAAAACAAGTAATAAAAAAAAAAACTTGATATATCCACAAGTTCTCTTAGCAGTAGCACCCCTATTGCAATGCGTATCCTTCACTACATACTAAACTTCACATTTCTATAAACAACTTAAAGAAAGGAAACTAAAGTAGATATATACATGCATGATAACTCAAACTAAGGATACAAAACAAGATAAATAACAACAAAACCAATGAAAAACAAAAAACAAAGAATTGAATTTACCCAAAAGTGCATCAAGAGACCTCAAATTTGCAGCAGGATTATCACCAACCAAGACAGAAAAAGCAGAAACTTTATCAGCAGCAGTACCAGACCTCTGAGTAGAAATCAACATCTTGATATCACTACTACGTCCTCTAGTTGATTCATAATCCTGAGCAAATTGTGCCATCAACCTCTCACCCAATTCCCTCTTCTTCTCAACATACCCTTTCCACTCTCCCAAATTCTTCATCTCCACTTTCTTCCCTTCACCAATCACCTTACCTTCAAGCTCATCTGCGTCCTCAAACCAAACACCCAATTCACTTGCTTTCATCAATGGAAGCTTTGGAAGATTCTTGAACTTGTTGTAATACCCTTTTTCCTTATTAGCATTATTGTTCAATGACAGAACAGGTGGTTTCGGTTTAGGTTCGGGTTTTTTCGATTTGGAATTTTCATGGGGTTCCTTGTTTTTGCTAAAAGTTTTGTTTTTTGGTTTTTGGGTATTTTGGGGAGTGGCTTTTTCAGGTGTTTTCTGTTGTTGTTGTTGTTGTTTCTTTGGTTTGGTTTTGCGAAAATCGACATCGTTGAAACCTGAAGAATCAGTTTGGGAAGTGGATAAGCCGAGTGAAGAAGCGAAAGAAGCTACTTCGGATTTGAGGAGGTTGATTTCTTCTGTGTTTGGTAAGGGTTTGTCGGATTTTGATTTTGCCGCCATTGTTGCTGGCTGAAGGAAGGAAAGAAGAGAGAAAATTTCACCTAGTAGAAGAAACAGAACAAACAGGGTTTAAGAATCTTGGGCCGTGGTAATTGGGCCCAGCTATGGACTAGCCCAAAATATTTTGGGCCTAGCCCACATATCCATAAGTGAAGACTGTTACTTTTCCCACCCTATGTTATTCCCACGCACCCTGCAAAAAGACCAAAATATCCTTGATTCGGATTATATAATTCGAACTAGATTGTTAGCATTTTTTGGATTATAAAATCCGAATTATTTTGAACTGTGATTTTCTGTGTTTTATGTCAAAGGTCTCTGTTGACTAGAGCTGTCAAAACGGGCTACCCAACCCGCAGCGGGCCGGCCCATGACGGGCTCGGGCTTTTCCGTGTCGTGCCAAAAAGCCCGGAAGATAAACGAGCTCACAAATATTTTTCCAAGCCCGACCATTTGCAAGCTACGGGCCAGCCCGATTACTTAAAGTTGTTAATTTAAAAATAAAATATGGTTAGATGTGTATGCGTACCCTGACTACTGCTGCATCAAATTGCAATTCCACCTTAATTATATCTTATTTCATTTCCATATTTCCTTAGTTTTTCTATTTCATGTGTTTTTGTGCGCTTTTGTGATCAGCTAGATATGAGGCAATGTATTCAAGCAGTTTTGTCATAGCAAGACCTTTTGTGATGTACCTATGTACTGTGATAGACATTTTGTGTATTAATTTCTCATATGTATGAGTAGTTATGATATACCATATATGTTGGCTCATGTCTTAGTGCTATTATATCTAAATTCAAATGATTATGTTATGCCTTTTTCGCTGCATCCCATTTTCTTACCGCCTCTATGATCATGTTAATTGTTAGATAAGTGTGTCTCGTGGTAACTACTTTTGTTCCTGTAAAGCATTCTTTAGTTAATGTCATTATACTTTAAATGTATTCAATTGAATCATGACTACATTTTTATGGTGGGCAATAGAAAATTTTAATGTCAAAAAATAATTATAAATTAAACGAGCTACCTGCGGCCCCGTCGGACTAGCCCGCGACCGGCTCGGGCTAAAAAGGCCCGGTTTTAAACGGGACTAAATTTTTGTGTCCAAGCCCTACAGTTTTTCGGGCTTTTGCGGGCCGAGCCAGTAGGCCCAGCCCGTTTTGAAAGCTCTATTGTTGACGGTCGTATGATCCCCGCATGAGCTGCAAAGCAATTGCAGGGATTATATGAACGACACCATAAACACTCCTAAAAAACTAAAAAATGTTAAAGAAAAAGTAAGAAAAGAGGTGAAGTGAACAATGAAGGAATTTGATGAAGATGCAAGCCTATTTATAGGGGAAAAAAACTAAGTGTATTCGGATTAGATAATCTGAAACTAACAAAAAAAAAGGATTATATTATCCAAACAACACCGGACTGTATTTTGAAGGGCTTTCATGAATGATGACATAGGAAAAAATCATAAAAAAAAAAAAGTAAACAACTTAAAACAACATAATATTCTAGGCTGGTGTTCGAAGATGTGTTTTTGAACTTAATCATGCAGGTCTGTCAACCGGCATATTTTGATCGGTAGGCCAACTGGATCAAGTTCATAAGAACCTCTTCGGAATCATATCTGCAAGAAAACGATGAAAGACAGAGTATTTGAAGAGGATTGTTTTGAGTTAGATCATGTTGTTTTGTCAACTGAGATATTTATATCACCAAGGCAGCAAAATCTAGCTTCATAGCAACCTCTTGGTATTCAAATAAAGATTTAGAACCTCTTTGTATCTATTTATCTATCTGTATATTTTTGACAGCATGTTGAAGATCTTCATTATGCAGTCAGATAGAAAGTTGTCTATTTGCGACCGCATGAGAAAGATCTTCAGCACAATGACAAAAATTTAGTGTTTTAGTCAGTGGTCTGCACCACATAAAATTTAACCTAGTATCAAATAAATTTAGATTATATAATTTGAAAGTCATAGGTAGGAATTCAAATTATATAATCCAATCCAAGTTAGTGTTTTGGTCAGTGGTCTGCACCACATAAAACACGTTTTCAAAGTTTTTTACCAACATTAATGGTTGGTAAAACCCCTTTGAAACACGTTTTTTGACCCATCATTAAGTGTATATACACTCTATGCATGATTTCCCCTATAAATAGGCTTCAAATCTTCACCATTTCCTACACCATCATCTCACACTCTCTCCCCCACTCCTCCTCTTCCTTCTACAACAATGGGTTTTCATCATTGGCCTTTCATAAAAAAAAGCTACTTTGGTAACTTAGGGATTGTATGAACGATCAATGGAGATGACAACACACTGCAAAGAAGTGTGGTTGGTCTAAGTGTCATGCTGGTTTGTTTGGGTGCAAGGTTGACCATCAAGATCTCTTTCGCCTTAGACAAGAAACATACCTTACCTCAGTCCATTTCCCCCATCATCTATTTCTCCTTCCCCTCTCCCCTTCCTCCCCGTCACCTTGCACCACTGGTTTAGCTTCCCCCCCCAAAATTTAGTTTTACCATGTTCCCCATTCTGTAGACAAGAAACATATCTTATTGTAAATGTATCGATTTAATAATAAAATGAGATTTTATGTCTATCATTTTGTTCTTTTATTTTTGCATTTATTTTATGATTTTAGCATCTAAATAATATAAAATAAACTAAAGTGTTTATAAATTCTGGTAAAAAGTATTTTCAGATTATATAATCCGAAAATTTCTGGGAATCAAATTCGGATTATATAATCCGGAGGATAGTTTAGGAAAAAACAGAGCGCGCGAGTAACACATAGGACGAGAAAAGTAATAGTCATAAGTGAATGGAGGAAATTTTACCTCACACCTATACATTTATACATTCACCCCCATCGTGTTACTTATTTGGTTTAATTGAATACAAGGTTGGAACGCTTGTTATTAAAAATAAAACGGTTTTCGGTTTATTGCTATAAAAATAGGAGAATGTTAACCGACGCCTAGGCATTAGTTAGGGAACTAAAACAAACAATTTTTTATAAAATAAAAAATTAAAAAAAAGTAGTGTAATTATTACTTTATTAAAAGTAAAATCTTATATTTGTAAGGCAAAATTTTTATTTGAGGATTTCTTAACCAGTGTCCTGTAAGCAGTGAGACATTGGTTAACAAAACCCTAAAAAATAACATAAAATTAAGACATTTACATCGTTACACCACAAAATTATTCAATAATAATTACATATTGTACTTTGATTTGAAGAAAAACGGCATAAAAACATTGTACCAATTTAAAACCTGGGTTGATGTTTTGTTCTCTCGTGAGTTTACCTCAGTTGGTAGGGACAACACATACTATATACAATGTCTGGTGTTGAAACCCCGACCACCATTAAATAAAAGCATTTATGCAAAGTCCGAGGTTCAAACCCCGACCAAAAAAAAAAAACTTACTAATCTATATTATATAAATTTGAGACCTATTTTTCAAGTCTCATTGTGGTAATGTTTTTCTATGCTTTTGTTGTTGACATGTGTCACTCTTCCTCTTGGTTTAATCATTCAAGCAATTCTCAACATGTGGCACTCCTATTTTCTTATATCCTCATGCCTTTTAATTGCACCAAATATCCTTATTAGTTACCATATTATTGTAACCAAAAAAATTTATGATATTATTTACATTATAATGTAATGTAATATATAATTTAATGATAATTTTTCTAATACAAAATTTTATTGTAACAGTGACCGGTTGATACTCTATTAAATTGATTTTTTATGGCCAGTCCATAATTTTTTTTATGAACAAACGAAATATATATTATATAAATTTAATAATAATTTTTCTAATATAAAATATTATTGTAACATGGTCCGATTGATACCCTATCAAACTGATTTTTTTTGGCCAATCGATGATTTTTTTTTTGTGAACCAATGAAATCTATAAATTTAATAATAGTTTTTCTAATACAAATTGTTATTGCAACATTGACCTATTGATACCCGACCAAATTGATTTCTTTTTTACCAATCCGTGATTAATTTTTTTATGAAGTACTAAAATCTATATTATAGAAATTTAATAATAATTTATCTAATAGAAAATTTTATTGTAACATTGACCGATTGATACCCTATGAAATTGTATTTTTTTGTCATAGATGTGTAGCTTTTTTATTTGACCGAAAAAAAAGGTTTTGGAATTTATTGGAATTAAAATCAGATTAAAACTTTTTAAAATATACATTGGAAGAGATATTATTTCCTCTTGATTTGTACCTTTTTTATTTGACAAAAAATAAAACAAGTTTTGGAATTAATTGGTATTAAAACCAGATGAAAACTTTTTAAACTAAACAACCTATTGATTTTGGTTTGTGTGGTTTATTGAGCAACTTTATTTGCAATCCGAGCCAATAAAAATAAAACCTTATGACCTATTGATTTTTTATTTTTGGCTACAATAGTTTGGAATTTATTGGTATTAAAATCGGATGAAAACTTTCTAAAACTAAACAACCTATTGATTTTGGTTTGTGTGGTTTATTGAGCAACTTTAGGATGCAATCCGAACACACAAAAAAACAACATAATGACCTATTGATTTTTTATTTTCGGCTACAAGCAGATTCATAACATTTATCAAATTGATTTTTTAGTTTATCATAGATGTGTTCCTTTTTTTATTTGGCCGAAAATAAATAGGTTTTAGAATTTATTGTTTGTTATAAATCAAATTGAAACTTTCTCGAATAAACATTGGAAGAGATATTATTTGCTCTTGATTTGTAGCTTTTTTATTTGACCCAAATAAATACATTTTATTGGTATTAAAATCAGATTAAAACTTTCTAAACTAAACAACCTATTGAGCAACTTTCTTTGCAATCCGAACAAAAAAAAAACAACCCTATGACCTATTGATTTTCTATTTTCGGCTACAAACATATTTATAATAAACTTTTTCAAAACAAAAAAAATAATTATTATATATTGCTTAATAGTTCAGATGAGTTTGCATTTGATTGGTCGAATTGAATGTGGTTATTTTACATAATTGTCTTCTAAAAATTATTATAAATTGGATCCATTCGCAGACACTTTCCTCACACCACAACTCCAATTTTGCAGTTGTCTCTCTATTTTATTTCCTTTTCTTTTTCTTTGCGTACTTTAGGATAACAAGGTTATTTTATGATATTCAACGCATTAAAATTCCAAAAATAAATATTTTGCAACGTTTGATATTTACATAAATTATTGTTTTCAGTATCTAATGATCAAACTAACTGAACCTTATATGGAATGGGAAGCTGCAATTAGATGGGTTTGGTGCAAATTTTAATGGATTTGGATAAAGATACGATGTTGTTACTTTAGCTAAGCAAGACGTCTCACTTTTGATTATGATTATAGTAAAGATGATCGTCTATCACACTCAACTTGGAGAATCGTATTAAGATAGAGAAGTCTTCTTCTTTTTTTTTTTTTTCTGAACAAAGAAGTCTTGAATGTTTTGTTATAACCAAGTATTTGTAATTTATATTTTTTAGATGATCAGATAGATATTATGTTGGTCGCATTTTGTCTTAATTTGAATCTCGATCAATTGTCGATTGATCCTTCTTGGTGAGAATTCGGACTAATGTTATTTAGAGGGGTGTATTGGATCATGATTTTAAGGGATTTTAAAAGACTTTTTTATCATGAAAAAGTCTTGTGGTATTCAATCAAGACTCTTTTCAATTTAAAAAAAGTCTCGTGTTATTCAATCAAGATTCTTTATCATTTAAAAAAAGTCTTGTGGTATTCAATCAAGACTCTTAATCACTTAAAAAAAGTCT
>Ga0315913_1009679_pt1 | contig 11248 bp, 6 predicted proteins | sample MpolsnodulesMG_FD_207736 | JGI IMG/M metagenome (GOLD analysis project Ga0315913, IMG submission 207736) | Medicago polymorpha root nodule microbial communities from Los Angeles, California, United States - small nodules | ecosystem: Host-associated > Plants > Roots > Nodule | place: USA... | reverse complement strand
CCATTTTTAAAATATTTGTTCGTTGCAATTTTGATCCCAACCCATGTTTATTGCTCTCAAAAATGGTGATTTTTAGCGCTGCCCCAATGTTGAATCTTAAGACAATATAATTTTTGATACCTAAACTCACCTTTTTGGATTCCAAAATCCACAATTTGTAGGGCGAAAAACATGAGGTGGGGCCAAAATTGCAACAAATGTGAAAATAGAAGGACTATTTTCGTTAGTTTAATAAAATAGGGGGACCAAAAGTGTAATTAAGCCTAGTTTGTTTGTTTGTTGTTTTTTTTCTCTCTCTTCAATTTGGTGTTTATGAAAGGTGTGGTGGTTTGAACTTCTTTTTCTTCATTGAATATTGACAGATAAAATTCTCAGCAAAATGGGTGAAGGTTAGCGGTCAAGTGCTCTCTGAATACAAGTTTAAATTTTTATTTGACTCTGCTTGTGTCATTCAGCATGTTGCTAGTGCTGTAGGCACCTTCGGTCGAGTTTTGGAATGTTGGGATCGTCAAACCAGAGATTATGTAGCTATCAAGGTAATCAGAAGCATCAAGAAGTATCGTGATGCAGCAATGATCGAGGTTGATGTGCTTGAACGTCTTGTGAAGAGTGATGTGGGATGCTCACGGTACAATAATATATATAATACCTGCTAGAGTTTTTTTTTGGAAAGGATACCTGCTAGAGTTTGGTTACTGATTTTTATATATTAAGAGATGACTAATATAAATATTATTATTTGCAGCTGTGTACAGATCCTGAATTGGTTCGACTACCGGAATCACATATGCATTGTAAGTAGTCTTGTTATATTTTTTCATCAAAATGTTTTCCTCATTTACCATATCCAGTTAGTTTGTTTTGATAAAATTTGTTCCTGAGCTGAGTTGAAGACCCATATAATGCCGGGTTGTGGGGTAGGGGTTAGTTTTGTATTATTTTGAAAATGGATGTCATGATTCATGATTGGGATTATTTTTAAATAAATTAGCTAGTTATGTTCTCCACCGCCACATAGGCTTCTTGTTCTTTTGTGCTGCTTGTTTTTTTAGGTCAGGAAGTATAGGTGATTTATCCCAATTTATGTTGCAATTTTGTTGACTCGATAAGTTCAGCTATAATAGATTATTATGTACACGCATGTCCATGTGGGCTTTATTCATAGATCTGGAAACTGAGTGGAAACATTCCTTTCAACGCATTTTAATGGTGTTATCAGGTCTTTGAGAAGCTTGGACCAAGCTTATTTGATTTTCTAAAGAGAAATAAATACTGCCCATTCCCTGTGGATCTTGTTCGTGAATTTGGACGACAGCTTTTGGAATCTGTAGCATGTCTGTGGATTATTCTTGACTTCAAGCGTTTATTCATCATGTTTTATTATTATATCTCTTGGTTATAAATCAACATCATCTTTTCCCTTAGCTTGCTTAGTTTGTCCCAGGATGCAGTGTATCTTTGTTGTGTGTGCTTACTTTAATATGTCTCTTGTGCGTTGTCATATTCAGATATGCATGAACTACGCCTAATCCACACCGACCTGAAGCCAGAAAATATACTTCTTGTTTCTTCTGACTATGTAAAGCTTCCTAGTTGTAAGGTACTTGGCATTTTCAGATAAAAAATAACTACATTTGTCGATTCGTTATATTAATATATTTAATGAAAATTACTTGATTGGTACAGAGGGTTATGTCAGATGAAACACAATTTAGGTGCTTGCCTAAGTCTAGTGCGATTAAGCTGATTGATTTTGGTAGTACTGCATTTGCAAATCAGAGCCATAGCTCCATTGTTTCTACAAGGCATTATAGAGCCCCAGAGGTTATCTTAGGTAACGAAATATGTTTTTGGTTGGTCACAATGTGGTTGCTTTACTTGTTTGTCTGTTTCTTTGTCCAGAGTAAATGTCGTTCTTGACGATGAAAATAGTAAATGATAATGAGGAATACTTTGACCTGTTAAAAATGTTTCCAGTAGCTGCATCACATCTCTGGTTAAATATCCCAGCGACCATTTCCCAGCTTATCTTATATTATCCTAGATCTTTGATCTTCACTATATTCGTTGTTCGGAGCCTTTGTACTGTAATGACCGACATTTTTCCGATTTCCAATTTTGATTGTGCTCTCATGATGGATACCCAATTATTTTTAATTTTTTCTTATACACTTGGTGGCTGTTTTGTTCTTCTCTAATATTGATGTTATGAAAATAATATAGAAATGCCAAATCTATTTCTTGTTGATGGCTGTGAAATTAGTAAAACTGTTGGGTTTATCATATAATTTATGCGAAATCTAAAATGACATTCCAGGTCTAGGGTGGTCATCTCCGTGTGATTTGTGGAGTGTTGGATGCATTCTCATTGAGTTATGCACGGTTGGTTTTCCGTCTATCAAGATGTAGTCATGTTTTGAATCTGGAACAGCTGGTTTTAGCATTCTAACTGTGGTACTTTTGCCAGGGAGGAGCGTTGTTTCAGACTCACGAAAATTTGGAGCACCTGGCAATGATGGAGAGAGTTTTGGGACCTCTACCAGAGCATATGGTTCAAAGGTCTAAGTATGTAATAGATTTTCAGCATGGTCTCTAATTTCTCTTTTCATTAAATTAACTGTTTTGAGATATATTTAGTGTCTTGTAAGTTATGAATCATTGACCAGGTGATTAAATATTATAATTGAGTGCAGTAAATTTGTGTAGTAACATATTTTAAATATATTTTCTTCACAATATCTTGCAGGGGTACGGAAAAATATTTTAAGCGTGGACCACGACTAAGATGGCCCGAAGGAGCTGTTTCAAGGGAGAGCATAAATGCAGTGAAGAAGCTTGGTGATCTTAAGGTTTGTTTTATTTCTTCTTCTATATCAGTAGTTTTTGGGCTTATTTTAATAAATCTATTAGATTGTGTGAATTTTAACTTGTAATGACTGATTATTATTCTTTATGCAGGATATTATATCACGTCATGTTGAGTCGTCAAGGTCCTCATTAACTGATTTGTTGTATGGCTTATTAACATATGATCCATCCAAACGCATTACTGCTCGCCAAGCTCTTGATCATCCCTTCTTTAGGATTCCAACTTAAGAAGCCAAATGCCCTATGTTATTTGAATGATTATCAGTTGCACAGACTACAATTTTGCTTTAAATGGATTTATCATTTATTGCAGTGGTTTAGTCGAGTAGAAAATATTTATTTATCATGATCGTTTTATTCAACCAACTGTATTTGCAATGGATGGGTGGTATGAGAACTCCACTCCACTTAACATAGTTATTGGATAGAGGAATTGTGTTGCCCGAGATTCGAAAAGGCTCGAGAAGGTGAAAAGTAAAATAAGTATCAAGAACAAAATGCCAAAAAATTAGAATGTATCCAAATGTTGAATTATTTTATCATTCAGATGGCACTTTGGTAAGCAAGGCCTACTGGGACATCATTATTTAAAGGTTCATTCGCAATCGATTCTTTGCAACATTTATTAATTCTTGTTTATGCCTAGTTGGGATTGATGTTTTGTTTACGTGTTTTCTTTTCTGGAAAAAAAAAAATACATCGGTGATTCTTACCAAGACTTTTTCTCACGTAAAAAAAAAAAGTACAAAGCCTATTAAAAATAAGACTCTTAACAGGAAAAAATTATTACGGTAAAAACTATCCACTGGGCTGTATGTTTTTAGCACACTAATTCTATTAGATTTCATCATGACGACTATATTTTTATGACAGAAACATTTAAATGATCGGATACAGAGTTGGTTGGTCGTCAAAAGATGAGTGATAAATAGGCTCAGAATTGTATCCAAAACAAAGATGTTGAACTTTCTAATTCTATTATTGATCAAAGTTTCATATAAAATGGTCTTGGTTTTTTTGACAATGGACCTTGGTCATTTAGTGTGCTAAGCATTCCCTAAAAACATCCATGTATGTATTGTAGTTGTACATGTTGTTTATGTTTATCTCTACCCAAAGCTCTTCTCGCTCTTTCCAATGGGAACGATTTTCATAAGAGAACTCGAAAACCGTTACATCACTTCATTGAAAAACTGCTTCAAAATAACACAGCTAAAGAAGATTCATGCTCACTTCGTAAAGCTTTCACTTTCACAAAGCAACTTTTTAGTCACTAAAATGTTGGTTTCATGTGACAACTTGGGTCACGTGAGTTACGCTACCTTGCTCTTCAAGCAACTCCTTCACCCAAATATCTTCACCTACAACGCTATCATCAGAACCTACGCTCACAATCTCCACCATTCTTCAGCAATCACCGTCTTCATTCAAATGCTCACACATTCAACAAATTCCGTTTTTCCAGACAAATTCACGTTCCCTTTTGTGATTAAATCATGCGCTGGGATTCTGTGTCACCGGCTTGGTATGCAGGTTCATGGGCTAGTTTACAAATTTGGTGCTGATTCGCACTGTATAACGGAGAATGCTTTGATTGATATGTATACGAAATTTGGGGATTTAACCAATGCGTGCAAGGTGTTTGAGGAAATGGGTCATAGAGATGTCATTTCTTGGAATAGTTTGATATTTGGGTATGTGATATTGGGGCAGATGAATAGTGCAAGGGAACTGTTTGATGAAATGCCTGTTAGGACAATTGTCTCTTGGACGACTATGATAACTGGGTATGGGAGAATGGGTTGTTATGGCGATGCATTGGATGTTTTTCGAGAGATGCAAATGGTGGGTATTGAACCGGATGAGATTAGTATTATAGCTGTTTTGCCAGCGTGTGCACAGCTTGGAGCTCTTGAGGTTGGGAAATGGATTCATATGTATGCCGACAAAAATAGGTTTTTGCGGAAGACGGGTATATGCAATGCGTTGATTGAAATGTATGCCAAGTGCGGTTGCATTGATGAAGCTTGGAACTTGTTTAATCAGTTGGTTGAGAAGGATGTGATTTCTTGGAGTACCATGATTGGAGGGCTAGCTAATCATGGGAAAGGTTATGAGGCAATTCAACTCTTTGAAGAAATGCGGAAGGTGCGAGTCGCTCCCAATGAGATAACCTTTCTTGGTGTTTTGCTGGCTTGCTCTCATACTGGCTTGTGGGATGAGGGGTTGAAATATTTTGATGTTATGAGTGCGGGTTATCATATAGAGCCAGAAATTGAGCATTATGGTTGCCTTATTGATCTTCTTGGACGTTCGGGACGCCTTGGTCAGGCTCTTGACACAATTTCAAAGATGCCAATAAAGTCGGATTCAAGGATATGGAACTCTTTGTTAAGCTCGTGTAGGATTCATCACAATCTTCAGATTGCTGTCATTGCAATGAAACAACTAATGGAGCTTGAGCCAGAGGAATCTGGAAACTATGTTTTGCTTGCAAACATATATGCAGAACATGGCAAGTGGGAATATGTATCAAATATTAGGAAACTCATAAGAAACAAGAGGATAAAGAAAACCCCGGGGAGTAGTTCGATTGAGGTCAACAATGTGGTTCAAGAATTTGTATCATCTGATGACTCAAAGCCATTTTCACAAGAGGTCTTTTGGATCCTAGAAGGGCTGGCTTTAAATCAAACTAGAACTAATGACTTGATGGAACCTGTAGAAGAAGATGCTGATAAAAATTCACTGTAAACTGTTACTGTTCTTGTGTACTTCAGCCTTTGGTAGCGCTATAGGCACCTTTGGTCGGGTTTGGAAATGTTGGGACTGCCAAAGCAAAGAATATGACGGTAACTAGAAGCATGAAGGAATATCTGATGCGGCAACGCTGGAGGTTGACGTGCTTCAACCTCTAGTATAGAATGATGTGAGAAAATCACGGTACATACTTATAGAGAAATCCTGCTAGAATTTGGTTGTAGGTTTTTTTACTAAGGAGTAACTGGTATTTACTCCATCTTAATTATTATATGTAGCTGTGTATAGATCCGAAATAGAATTGATTACGAGTTGCATTGTTGTGAAAACAAATATGATGATTTGAATTTTAAGAAAGAAATGGTTAGGTTTTTTTTCTACACTGATATGTACCTGTCTTTATGTTAATTTGTTCTGCTTTCTCTTTTAATTCAGAGAAGAATGGTGATTAATCCCCACTTATGTTGCAAGTAAATCGACTTGCTAAGTTTAGTCATAATAGATTTGTATGTGTATATATGTCCATGTGGGGTTTATTCTTAGATCTGGGAACTAAGCAGAAATGTTCCTTTGGAAAGCTTGGACCAAGCTTATTTGATTTTCCAAAGAGAAATAAATACTGCCCATTCCCTTGGATCTTGTTTTTGAATTTGGACGACAGCTTTTGTTATCTATAGAGTGTTGAATGTCTCTGGATTATTCCTCATACTTTTATTCTTTTATCTCTTGGTTAAAACCAACCAAATCCTTTCCCTTAGCTTCCTTACTTTGTCCCTGGATGCAGTGTATCTTTGTCGTGTCTGGTTATTTTAACTTGTTTCTTGTGCTTTATCATCTTCAGATATGCACGAACTAAGCCTTATCCACACTGACCTGGAGCCAGATTATATTGCTTGTTTCTTCTGGAGCAAGGTATTTAACATTTTTTTACACAATTCAGGTGCTTTCACAAGTCTAGTGCTATTGAGCTGGTTGATTTTGCACTGCATTTGATAATCAGAACCATATAGTTCATTGTTTCTACATGGCATTTTGACCCTGTGAGATGATCTTATTCTTAAGTAACTGAATATGAGTCATTGACTAGCTGATTCATTTCAATTGAGCATTGCTAAATTTATGCAGTAACATCTTTAAAATGTATCTGGTTGACTACATGTAACAGAGGTGCAGAAAAATATTTCAATCTGGGAATTGGGATGACGACTAAGATGGCCTGAAGTAGCTGTCTCAAGGGAGAGCGTAATGCAGTGAAGAAGCTTGGTTATTTTAAGTTGTTCTTCCCTATCAGTAGTTGCCGGGCTTCATCTAAATAAATAAATATATTAATGTGTTTGTGTGTGTGTGTCTTAACTTGTAATGACCAATTATTATTCTTTATGCAGGATATTATATCACGTCATGTAGAGTCCTCAAAAGTGCTCCTGACTTGTTACATTACATGGCTTATTAACATATTGTTCTGCTGAACGTACTAGTGCTCGCCAACCCCTTGACCATCCCTTCTTTAGGATTCCAACCTAAACCAAATGCCTTTAGTAGTCGAATGACTCCCATTTTAATGATTATTATGTTGCACAGACCACAGCTTTGCTTTATATGTATCTTCTGCAGTATTTGTTATTTATTGTAGTTGCTCATTCTTTTTTTCCCCCTGTTTATTTGATATACAAGTCGCTTTGCTCATTCTTTGTTTTTTTAACCAACCGTTTTTGCATTGGATGTTCTGTGAGAACTCCATTCAACTTTGCGTAGTTTTATTTTTAATCAATTTTACATTTTATTTTTGGATACAGAAATTATGAAGTGCTCGGAAGAAGGTTAAAAGTGAAAAAACTACCAAGAGTAGCACTAATATATTTTTGAATGTATAACCAAATTCGTTGGATATTTGTGCGATCACTAGTGTGTGACCTGTTCCGACGCATGAATTTAGATATCTTTTATCGAAGAACAATGTAATTTGAATCACACAAATGAATAATTACAACCGAAATTTATTTATTATACCACAGCGACAACAAAATCAGGATACACATTAGATGACATAACATAACATAAATATTACGAAATCAGGATACACATTAGATGACATAACATAACATAAATATTACGAAATAAGTATGAAAATTACAATGAATTAAGGTGTTAGTCCACTTATAATCCTAGACCATCTTCCCAATCTAACTTCAAAGGTTAATTATAATCTTTGTCTTTCATTACAACATGAACCGGAAAAACCAAGTCAGCATCCCACATCGACAAAACTGTCACCAAACATAAAAAGATCATCTTATTCAGTAGCAACAATTACAAAAATTATGACAATGATTTAATCTATGTCTCTGTCAGAACAAATGTTAATAATTCAAGCTAAGCCTAGTAATGGGAAAATGCTAAATATAATATTCCTACGTAACTTATTCATAATTCTTCCATATTGATAATACTAATAAGGAACAAAACAATGACAAGTAGAGTGATGCATATAAGAAAACGTTTGGCCATTTTGAAAGTATTGATAAATATTACGAGAATGATATGAAAACTATGAATGAAGGTGAAGTATTTATAGAATGGATTTTGTAAGTGTCAGTTACAGTTACTGTTATTGTTACTGTTCATGACCGTTGGTCAATGAGTAAAATACTTTAAGTGTGTTCCACCATCTAACCTTTTGATAATTTTACTGTTCATTACCGTTGGATATTGAAGAAAAATCATGAAAAACAAAATTAACCTGCCTTTTTATTTTGAGTGTTTTCCAAAACATACGACTAACCAATTATTTAGATGGCTTAATACTTAATAGTACTCGAAAATTAATAAAACCTCAAATTGATAATATTAATTATATATCAAAGATGAATTAAGATGGGATTGGATTAATGTATATGACATGCATCAACGTAAAAAGGGTGTAGCAACAAAGAGAGTTTAGCAACAGAGATGATATAGCAAACTTTTAATTGAAAACCACAAATATATTACAACAAATACACATACTGAACAAAAGCAATCAAACAACGTTTAACACTTAATGCTTGAACGCATAATTAATTAATTATACACTACAACATATGACACATAGTCATGACATACCCTTACAAATAGAATTAGAAAACCAATCACACCAAGAATCAGGATAACCACATAAACATGCAATCACCCAATAGAAAATATCAACACTGATTGATAATTTGATATTCACCTTAATAAAACTAAATGTGGTTGGAACCATGGTGGATTTACCGAAATTACACTGATTTTGCAAAAGCTAAACCTTCACCATAATTTCCATAAACTCATTGTGATACCAAATATGTACTAAAGCTTCCCCGCAAAGTAATATTGCAATGATATATTGATATACCCATTTATGGGCTAATAACGTTAACCACTCCACTCTGCAGAATGGAACCAGATAAACCGTAAAAGGATTGAGTTTTGGTGCCTGATTTTCTTTTAACGAAAATTGCTAACTAAATGTCTTTGGCTGTTGCTTTCAAAAACAATTAAACTAGCATAGCAATAAGGATGATTGTACTAGCATAGCAATGAGCTGATTACCGATAACATTTATCAGATACCTAATAGTCTAATACACAGCTTAGATTCACCAGAAGCCACAGGCAGGTGGAAGAAATATTAAAATGTTGTAGGAAATAGTACAGTGATAAACAGAAGGCAAACAAACAAGTAGTTGATTAAGGAATAAACAAATGAATGAAAGAATAAAAATTCCTTTTAGCTTCCATGAGGCTTCTTTCCATTCTAATTGCCTTAACCAATGGAAATTCATAAGGCGTTAACATTGCAAAAGTGAATAATCATATTGATGGCAAATATTAATGAACCAAAATTGTCACCGGCAACAAATCAAATAGGTTGAATCCTGAACTACTCTCTCCATGATAATTTTGTTTTCAATATTGAATAGGTTCTATTCAACATGAAAGTAAGTACATATATAGAAAATAAAAAAAGACAGAACATAGGATTCTTCTGTAACAACAAATTTTTGCATTCCCAGCACATTAGATTAAGCAACTAAAATCTAGGATATTTGATCAGATGCTGCAATGCGTCTGTATACAGCCTGGAAAGTTTGTCCCTCATTTCTAGCAACCTTTTGGCCTTCTTCAGTAGCAGAGCTTAAAAGCTTAACAGCCGAATCTACTTCAAGTTCTTTCTCGGTCAAAGGTTCAAACAATGGGTGATTCTCCAAACAAGATTTCATCCAATCCCCAAGTTCCTCCACATCTGTTATTGTGTATATAATTCCACCAACCTCAAGAACAAAAGCATATTCATCTAGTAAGAATGGGCTGATAACCCGACGGCGATGGTTCTTCTCTTTAAAATGAGGATCGGGAAACAGGAAAAACATCTTTGAGAGTTGTGCTTTCTCAAAGTGATTGGGAATGTACTTCATGGAGTTAGTCCGCACCACAGAAACATTTTGGTATTGACCTGGATTTGCTACCCTTAAAGATAAAATACGTTCCTTGACATACTCGGACACTTTATCTCTAAGTTCCATACCAATCATCAATGTTTCTGGGAACAGAGTGGAAAGACTGATGAGCAGCCCTCCAAAACCACATCCAATATCGGCAAACTTAATCTTTTTGCAACTATCAGCTTTGTCAGACGAGGGAAAGAACTGTGGATAATGGAGGGAATAGTCAATATGACTGGGTGATAACGGCACAGGGAAATGAGAGTCACTGAGCGGGTTGCTGTGTGCTCGTGCTCGATAGAAGCGCTTTCGTGGCAATCCTGTTGACTTGCTGAATGTTGAATTTCCACCAGTCTCAGGCATGTCTGTTTATTCAAACTGCAGCATAGTTAAAGCGAGAATCTTCAGAATGAAGGGGATACACGATTGATAAAGTAACATATTTCAATTATAAAAAAGACATAAATATAAATATCGAGTGAAAGGCTTGTGAGTAAATAAACAGGCTCCATCACGTGTCATAAACTTCAATCAGTTTACTATTTTACACTTTTCAGGACGACAATCAAATGGCGAATATGTTAATATCAAGTAGATCAAAAATTGAAATTATGAACCAGCTTTCATCTAACCAAACAAACCGTTAAACTTGTTCAAGCCATAGCAAAGAAGGATTGAATAATTAAGAACCTAACTAAATTCATTAGAAGGTCAAGCCATAACTATAACTATAGGATTTCTCAACAACAGAAATTACAATTACAAAGAAACCAAATTGGTTCCAATGCTTTTTCTATTCTATTATAATTATTGATAACGAAAGATATATGAATAATAAAGTAGCAGCAAGTTAGTGGTGTAAGGAATTATGGTGGGAACAGCAACAAACAATATAGCATATAATTGATTAGCAAAACAATCCTTAAATTCATCTTAATTCGAAGGAATAAAAATCTTAAGCAAATGGTTAGAAAGAATAATAATAATAATAATAATAATAGATCGAGATCACAAAAAAGATAAAGTTACCTAGAAATAGTAGTAACAGAAGGATTCGGAATTCTTCAAAAACTTATATTGAACGAAGTCGCTTTGCGGATCTTCAGGGTTAGCAGTTCTAACGACGACGCAGAATGGAATGGAGGGAGGGAAAGGAAC
>Ga0315913_1009676_pt1 | contig 11249 bp, 9 predicted proteins | sample MpolsnodulesMG_FD_207736 | JGI IMG/M metagenome (GOLD analysis project Ga0315913, IMG submission 207736) | Medicago polymorpha root nodule microbial communities from Los Angeles, California, United States - small nodules | ecosystem: Host-associated > Plants > Roots > Nodule | place: USA... | reverse complement strand
CAAAAATTTTCAAATTCATTATTCAAAGTCAATCCACTCACTGGTTCAAAGTCACTTGACTCATCTTCATCGTCGACACATTTGTACTAAAAATGGACGTTGGTTTTCAAAACGTTATAATAACATTTCGGAACCAATCATTTCAAATGTATATAATTCAAAAGTTATTTTTAATTAAATGATACTACTTTCAGTCTAATAGTTCATGATTGTAGAGCTATGGTAGTTTATTTTTATCTTGTAGCAAATCTATTTAAAATGTGATGTTTCTCGAGAATTAACTAAATGTTTGGGTTTTACAATCACACAAGAAAGAGACTTCCAATACTCAAGCATAAAAGCAAGAGACTTCTACAATCTTACTTAATCAAATAAAAGATTGTTTGAATTTTACACTTGATATCTCATAGGTGTAAACAAATACAAAGCATAATCGACTCTTAAGACTTAATATTTTCTAAGATATAAACTATGTAAGAAATTCTAATTATAAATGCGCTTTGATTTTGATAGAGTAAGGATACTTTCAAAGTATGCAGAGTCTTGTTAATTTCTTCAAGTCTCCAGCTCCTTATACATAGGGAAATTTGAGAGATGTAGGAGAGGTGTTAGCGCATTACTTTGAGTCCTTGAGAAGCTTGATCAAAGACGTTGGAACTTTTCTTGATTCGGTTAATGTCGTTGAAAATACATTTGAAATTCCTTTGATTCAAAAGGAAGTACCTGTTTCATTCCAATTGTCCTTGAAGTCCTTTGACTGTTTCTGCACATGGTCAGAAGATGACAAACTGTACTATCTAAATGTATATAGTGACCTCTTCAGAAGATGAAAAAATGGTCAGAGTCTTTTGTTGCTGACGTGGCTTCCAGAGTCTATGTCCTTCAGAAGTTGCACTTCTTTAGAATCCATGTCTTCAGAGTTTGATCCTTCAGATTCCAGAACATTAGCTTCTCTTCAAATTCACTTGTATATGTTCTTTTAGTACCATAACATGATTTAATACATTGAATTTTAGCCTATGGTCATGCACACTTGAACATATATTATCATATTCAATTTTTCTTTTAATACCTTGTCATCATCAAAACTTAAAAGGCATTGTACAAAACCCATTTTGGTTCAACAGTGTAATGACTCTGATGTGATTTTTTCTGTTACTAGCCACACTCTTTCTTTCTTTTTTTTCTTCCTTACTTCCTCCACCTTCAACAGTATTTTTGTTTTTACCAAGAAAAGGCTTCACCTTCAAAACTACTATGATTTTAATACATGTTCAATACAAAATCTAACTAGATATAAAAACTACATTGACCTTTCCATACTAAATGTCTACCTCTACCACTCGTATTACCCAACATCTAAATCATATGAATAATTAGGCTTATGAAATATGCTAAGAACATAGATAGAAGGAAAACGATGAATAGTATTGAAGGTAAAGCCATTCTTTGGAAGTAACATAAATGGTGTTGAAGATGGAGGAAAAAAAGTGGAAGAAGAGAAAGGGTGTAAATAGTAACAACGGTTGCTAGAATTGAGTAATTATGAGATGTGTATTTCCGATTTCTAGGCAGAGGGATTTCCCGTGTTTCGAAGCTTAACAAAGGAGAGCAAGAGGAAATCGAGAGAGAATTATGAAAGAAGTTGATAAAGAGAATCTGGGAAGGTGGAGTATAAAGGACGATAAGAGAGAAGGAAGAAAGATAATTCATGATTTGGTCATTGATTCTTCTTTCTCGTTCTCTCATTAATTAATTTCGCAAAAAAATGATACCAATTATTTGTAGAATGACTCAACCTCAAAATAGAAGAATGATTCAATTTTCTTATGATTAGAAGAATGATTCAACCGTTCTCGTGAGCTTATCTTATTTAGTAAGAGATAATGCATAATTTATCCAGGGACTGAGGTTCGAACTCGGCACCTCAGTTATTCAATTTAAGGTGAATTTCTTGAATAAAGTGAACCTCGATAGAAGGATTTGACTTGCCGACAAGGTCGCCGTTAGTGTAGCGCTGATTCATGAGTAAAACCTTGGTAGCAATCAAGAATCCTCTTAGTATGTATATTTGTTGAGTTAACCGTAGCCTTTATTAAAACATCAATGAACCTTGAATCTATACGTGGAAGTTCAAAGACATGCATTCCATGAACCCTATTGAAGGATATTCCTCCTTCTTTCATGATCATTTATTTCAGCTCCGACCTGAAATAATTAATAAACAACATTAAAATACAATCCACGTTCTAAATATATTCTAGGATGATTAATTAAATTAAACATAAAACTGACCAACTTTGGTAGAACACATTGTCGAGAAGCAATGCCAAAAGGATGGTCCCAACGATACGCCATCAACATCAACTTGCAGAATTTGACATATATATATACATACATGAATCATTTTTTTTTTGAGGAAATATATATATATATGAATCATGACATGCACATCATATGTACACAAAATAAATAATATATACTTTATGTGTGTCTAAATCATTTTTATTTAGACTCATGCTTATGTAAGTGTTGCTTGCATTATCGGTTAGTTTTGAGATGTGAGATAATACAAAATAAATACATCCTCCGGTCACTAATACAAGCAAAAGTTTGATTTTTAGATTCATTTATTAAATATTAGTGACCCTCCGGAGCAATGAAAACACTATTTATGTGCAGTAATTATTACACCCTCCGGTTACTAATACAAGCAAAAATTTGATTTTTAGATTCATTTATTAAAAATGGATCATCAAGAAGCAGCAAGACAAGAAGCAGCATCAAAAATAGTTCACCCAACATTGCATTTACCTGCAAATTCACAACCCTCAACTCAAGTTGTTGGGTTGTTTTCCAGTTCAACAACTTCATCTTTGTCGATAGGAAGCGGTTCATCTCTTTTTAACACACCGTCTTCAGCCCCATCAACTACACACCACTATGAGTATGTTGTTTAAAGGACAAACATAAACACAAAATTTATACATGCATAAATATGCAAATAAATATAGAAAATTAAATACACAACAAACTACAAATAACCATAAACAATAATAAAAAATCAAATTAAAATTAGTCATGTAATTCCACACACGCGCGCACACACATATCAATGATCATTTTCAGACCCCTCTATAAATATTTCACCACATTTCTCAAATCAAAGAGTAACACAAACACAACTGAAAAAATGGAAGGGAAAGAAACAAACACAAACACAACCAAAGATATAATATAAACTTTGGTATAATATAAACTTTTAAAAAGTAATTGATTTTTTGTTCCTAAAAAAATTGAGTTTCTGTTTAACTAGTACCCCAACCTCATGTATAAACATATTGGATATTTCACTGGAATCAAGAAATAATCTTATAGCAATTCAAATTACCTAAGTTAATGTAGATATCTTCTGACGCTCACTAAAGAGCCAAAGTCTTTAACTGTTGATGAAATATTAATTTATAAAATTATGTTTGAATTCGGAAAAAAAAATAAAAACAAAAACAATTGTAAGTAATCATGTTTAATGTCATAAGCATTTTTTAACCTATGACCTCAATGTCTTTTAAATAAGTATGTCACTTCAATATTAAACGATGATGTAAACATTTTTAATGGAGTTTGATGAAAAAAAAATGTAACAATAAACATCTTATAATTAACTTAAAAATCAATTTGTCACATAAAAACGTAAATGACTAATATGTTACAAAAGGAATGCTAGCAACACACTTTTTTATATACTCTCTTTAACATTCGTTCTATTATTGGATTAAATCATTGTATTTCTCATCATTTTATATGGGTTTCAATTTCAAAGTGTAGACTCGCATTGATTTAAACAAATAAGATATTGAGTGTTAGAGAGAATGTTTAAAATAAAGTGTTGCTAACGTTACTTCTCGTTACAAATACATGCTTAAAGGGCCACGGGAAGTATTTGGCCTAAAATTTTCTATTTCTACAATATGGAAATCAAATATATCTATATTTAAGCATTTTTCTAATTATATTTACCTCTAAATTTGCCAGAGTCACATCTTGTGACTCTGACCATTCCACCCACCATTGAGGTGGTAGTGGTCAGACGTCCTCTGGAGGTCGTGGGGCCACACCGCAGGAGATCAAGACTTTATCCAACGAAGAATAAATTTCGCTGGATAAAGTTTTTGAGTGTGCTGTTTGGAGGGCTCATGATTGTTTTGACTCTATCTATATATGAGTCATTTTCACCCATCCGTGAAGACTAAGGAGAGGATAGCAACACCAAAGGATATTTCATCATATCTGTTCATGGTGAGCTACATCATATTGAAGAATTTGAAGAGCAAAATGTTGGAGAAAGAAGACAGGAAGCTCCCGGTGGTGATAATGGCGTCTTGGTGTCTATCATTTACCACCGCATTAGGTTTCCTAATGGCGGTTTTATATTTTATTATTTTTCATTAGATTTAGTTTTTATTTTATTTTTCATTATATTATATAGGATAGGATATTGTGTAATAATTATATGTGGAATAAGATTATTGTGTAATAATATTTATACTTCAGATTATTTAAAGTTTCCACTTTAATAAAAAAAAGTGGACACTTTTATTATTTAAAGTTAGGCATGTTTATAGTAATGTAATTTTATGTTAAAAACATTGGATTAGAAATATTGATTAGTCCCTCATTTATACCAAAAAAAGAAAAGAAAAGAAAAAAAGAAAAGAAAAGTAAAAAGAAATATTGATTAGTATTTTCAATGGAAACTAGTAGTACACTACATTCATTATAGAAAAGATTTAGCATGAAATCGAAGGTCAAAGCAGAAGCAATGATACCTCCACAATGAGTATATTGTTTAACAGCAACAGCAACAATTGTATGTTAGGTTTTTTAACGGCTGACCTTTGAGACTAAGTTAGCAACGACTTAAGGAACCACAATGAGTATATTGTTTAAAGGATAAACATAAAAAACAAACTAAAACTAGTACATGTAATTCCACAGACACACACGCATGCATGCGCACACGTACGCGCACATGCATATGTATATGAAAACTCAACTAAAGATGCGTCTAACCTTCATGGGGATTGAATTTCAAAACAAGAACCCACTCAAGTATAATAGAGATGAAAGTCAAAGACTTGATCAGTGTAATCTGTTTCCTACGATGGATTTGGATTTGAGGTTGATGCTAGCCACATTGGTCAGGTTATCTCTTATTAGACCATATAGTCAAAAAAAGTGTGCAGTTTTAGGATTAATGTTTTCTAGTTGCGGACAAGTAAATTTCATCTGTATGATTTAGTTTGAATTTATATGCTAAACATGTTCTGCTCACAATTAACAGTATCACTAGCTAAACAAGAGCCTAATGCTGTCCATTTCTATTATTTGTCTGTTAACAGAAACAACAAAAAAAAATTCAATTTCTATTAGTTCTTGTTTCTATAGTATAGAATGGGTAGGAATGGTAACTTTCTTAGAAATAACGTCGTCATTGTAATATTTAACGTTAAAGGTTTTTGCAACCATCGCGTTGTTATTATCTTTAAAAGCCGCAATGATTTGTGCTCCCAACATTCCGATGTTGGTTGAGTCTATTCCCTAAGAAATCTAACCTTTAAGACCCAGTGAGAGAAAATTCAAATGAAAGTTAGGAAATTCGAATATTTCTTTTTTGATTAGACAATTAGAAATAACATTGTTCAATCATATAGCTTTAATTTCCATCAGCAAGGCTCAATAATTATTGTTATAACAAGCCACTTCGAGTGCACTATAAAATTCTAATGACCATAGTCATACACCTCTTGGGTGGAAATAAGAAAAATTAAGCATTTGCTCCTTCAAATGGATAAAAGCTTTCCTTATGAATTACTATCTTATAAAATCTACCTTCAATAATACCTAGGTCCTGAATCGTTTGGGTATTTAAATCGAACCAAACTAGTCCACCATCTTCTTTTCTGAACAACATATTACCCTTCTTTCCCGCTCCGATAGGATAACTAAGGCAAGGTAAAGACCTTACAATGAACAATTTAATCCATGATTCTTTTACATCGACTTCACCCATTATTGAAATGTGAAATGTAGACGTGTCTACGCAATTTAAGATCAAAGCAACAGAGCCATTTAAGAGGACCAAGTCAACCAACAGTGAATATTTTTGAAAATAATAATAGTTCATGTATGAGGGTATGGGTGTTGTAATAAAAACCTCGTTGCTCCACTCAAATGACAACAAAAAAACTTCATTACGTCTTTCATTGCTACACATCCAATGGGAAAGTCCATCTAGGTACACTTGTTCACAATCCATATGATTATGCTCCATATCGACGTTAATTTTTCTCCAAGAGTTGCTTCTCAAACTATATAGCTCCCATATATAGGAGCCACCGTAAATTCTGTAATTATTATATTCTTGAATAATTTGCCCATGGCACATTACTTTATAGTCGTCTCTGACACGGTCATAACCAAAACTACGATGGTCAATCAAAACACCCCAATAAGGTTCAGAATCAAAAGGACTTGGAGGAATCAACTTAAATTCCTTAGTAGATGGATTCCACAATATAATATTTTCTTGAGATGCACATAACAAACAAATAGTTCCATGAACACTACCAGAACCAATAATATTAAAACCGGAATCATACTCTTCTTTATGCAGATATATCGGATCTAACTTGACACTTGGTCAATCTAATTTGACTCTATTCTCAAACTTCTCACCAGAAAGAATTTGCAACTGGTATGGTTCTTCTAAATAAGTATGAAAAGTTTGATGTAGGAGGACAGATGTATCGACATAATAAGGATGGTTCTTTATTAAGAAAGAGTTGCGATACATAGTCATGAAATAAAGATTATCAAACAAAAGGGACCATGATTTGTGTACACATTCAAATCGCTTTAAAGATTTAATAGGCAATTTGGAGAGAATGAAGAAGAAAAGATCATTAGATATATGTGATTGTTTTCTTACCTTTACCTTCTCATTTGTCGCCTTAATCACAGCCGCAGAATTCTTCATCTTGAATTCCACCGAGGAGTTTGAAGCATCAACCAACCGAAACCCCACTCAAGAGTGAAGTAATAGAATCGTCGTTGCTAGGGTGAGTGTAAAAAAAGTTGCAGCAATTGAATTTATAGAAAAAATATAATGATGTTGTCTATTTGATAAAATATTTTAAAACTCAATCAACTAATTTTGTAAAAGATTTTTCATCAAAAAATAGAACAGAATATTGTAAAAGATTGTATGTTAACTTAAGTGAGAAGCTATTGCAAATTACTTCTAAAAATTGTTATAGTAAAAATAAAATCTTCTTGTCTCTTTTGATTATTTTTTCTATAAGTAGGAAAACTAACATCATAAAGTATAAGAAAATTATTTTAAAAAAATAAAAAATCAAGCCAAGAACACTTAAATTAGATGGCACTGGACGTCTTCTAATTTAACCAAAGGTCTTCCCTGTAAATGCAGCAAAAGTTTTGCCAGCCATTATTGTTCTAATTTGCATAGGATATCGGTACACACACAAAAAAAAAAAAAACTTGATTCAGAGTCTAACTTGTATGGTGAAAAAATCTGATAGATCAAACTGTATCTTTATTCCAAAATATTTTAATAATATCTTTGTCATATGTCACCAATCTCGTCTTTTTTTCTTTTTTTTTACAAGCCATCTTATTTCTACAAGTTTTTTAATCTACGTATTATTTTGTGTCAGGTATTAATTTGTTTTAGGCACTAGCATCTCTCTTGCAATGTTCCGCAAATCGAGTGTTAACTCTCGGAGTTTACATGTTTAGATATCAAAATTGTGTTAACTCTGAGGTAATCTCGGTTTCTTGTAAAATTGGAAGGTTTGACAAGTTTGACCGAGTTAACACTAGGTAAACTCGTGTAAACTCGACCGATTTTACAGAGTTTTACGAGTTTACATCTAAAAAAATAAAAAATAAATTGGCCCTTTTTTGGGTCCATTTTTTTCAAAACTCAATTCATTTTCTACGAGCACAAAGACTGGAACGTTTACTGAATAGTTACCTTTACATTAACACGTTCCTGAAATGAAACGTTTCTTTTTCTTTCTTCTCTGAGTTCTCAAACCATGAACAGGGGAGCACATACCAGTTAGGGTTGCGATTCCGATGGTGAAAATTCATATTTCGACGCCGGTTAGGGTTGCGGTGGTGGTGTTTGTTGGCCTTTTGAAGAAATTAACTAGTTTATTTTTTAGATAGTTTTATTAACAACTTTAGGAACTTGTGAAACTTGCTTTTTTGGATGGTTTTATGGATGGCTTAAACTTAGAGACTTATGAAACTTATGAATTTGTGCGTTAATTTTTGTATTTTGATGTTAAGTTGAGCATAATATTTTATTATGGTAGTTTAATGTAATTTGTCTTTGTAATTAAGTCATATTTTTCATTATTGACCTATTTACAATATTATATTAACTTATATATGTCTTGCATATGATAAATTTTATATAATTTTAATTTTAGGTAAACTCGAACGAGTTCTCGAGTCAAGTTTGTGAGTAGAGTTTACCTAGGCAAAACAGTTGAGGTAAACTCTCGAGTTGCAAAACCTTGCTCTCTTGTAAAAAATTTGACAAACACAAAGATTAATTTGAAAAATTAATAAAATCATAGATAAATTTGAGAGTGGCTTACAAAACATAAACCAATTTAATGGTTTATAGTTACCGTTTATTATCAACCCGTTAAAACAAAAAGAAAATCAAATCTTCTTTTAGTGAACAAAAAAAGTTGACTTCCAAGTCATCTATCTATATACCCCCACTTACGCTGAACTTCTTAGACGCACATTGTTATTACTAGGTCAAACAATTGATCCTTCATAACCTAATACCACAAAAAATCAAGTCTAAACCTCCAAAGTATTCTTTGGAAGTTGAGACTTCAACATCATCCATTGTTCAAGAAATTCATCATGACCAAGCCAAAGGAAGAAACCTCTTCAAACAAAATTGTTTTCATCCGTCAACTTTGGGCTAACAACTTGGAGGATAAATTTAACCTCGTCCGTGGAATTGTTCACATATTTCGTTCCATCTCCATGGATACCGAGTTTCCTAGAGTCATTCATGCACCAAAAATTGGACCCCGCCATGTCCTACCACCTCCGCCACATGGATCCATCTCACAACTATCAGTATTTGAAAGCTCATATGATGGTGACATGCTCTTGAGATATTCTTTTTTAATAGGCAAATGTTACTTAGTATGTAGTGATGTTAATAGCATGACACCACTTAATTACAAGTCTGATAAATGTGAATGTTCAACTATCAAACCTATATAATTCAAGAAAAGCCACAACCACGTCATCACATTTGAAAAAACAGAAGATTTGCATTAGTCCTGGAATTAGCATTATTTAGAATCTCATACACAGAAATATATTTTCACGCAGGCATTGAGAATGCATCAGATGCTAGTAGTAGTACTAATCAGAGAAGTGCAGGAATGAGTTCCAGCAACATTCATCTAAAGTATGTGTTCTTCGACGGTATCGAGGGAAAATATATATACCCTTAGCTAAGAAGATGTTTGCTTTAGGAAGATGTTGTTTCAAGAAGATGTTTGCGTCTCAAGTTTCATAGAGGACCACCAATATCTGGACCGCTTATGTGTACAGGCCAGTAGCAAGAACATTAGTACCGTTTTTTTATGTGGTAAGTAAAACACCTACATACATGTATCAACATTTGACTTTAACCATAGAATGTTCAACTCACATATTCAGCTCCATGAATACAGAAGCTTCAAGAAACTAATACTGCCTCACAAATATATAATTTGATTCATATAATATACAATAAGAAAAAGGTAATGATTGTAAGAAATGCAAAATATCTGAAAGAACTAGGAACTAGCAGACCCCAAAAGCGTCGCGCTAAACCCTACCATCGCAACACTATTCCGCTATAACGGCTCTATTGACAACATAGTTTAAACTTTTAGCAACTGTATTGAAACTAATAGAACAGTCTTTGAAATATTCAAATCATTGAAGTAAAGGTACAAAATCAGATTCAACGTTCTCGCACTCACTGCAACTTCTCTCAATTGTTTTCTCGATGACCGTATTTGGATTTCTCCTATTTCATGATAGTTGTGTCTACTGCTTATGATTTTCAATCTTCATGTGTATACTCAACCTTGTTTGGTTAATATGTTGCATATGTGTGCATGCATAGGAAGCAAATAAAGAAATAAAAAAAACAAAGCACAAAATTAAGCTTAATGGCATAGATAATTAAAGTAGAATGTAATGAAATTCAAACAAAGATATGTTGCAGATAGAAAGACCAAGAGAATAAGCCTTCAAAAGTAAATTGATAAAGCCAAATTCTTATTATCAAACGATTTCTTATATCTATATCTTCAAATAGTGCCATTAAAACTAATAGAACGCACAATTTTGAAACCTATTTTATCCTCTTGACCATCGTCATGTATACAATTTATTATTCTGACATGTCTCACTGGCCAATCTAATTTAACTTTATTCTCAAACCTCTCACCAGAAAGAGAGTACAAATCATATTTAAATTTGGTGGGAAACATACCTCCAGGATAACAAGTGATCGTCAGACCAATAGTTTGACTTTGATGTAGGAGGAGAGATGTATCATCATAAAAAGAATGATCTTTGGATAAGAAATAGTTGCGGTACATAGTCATGAAATCGCGATTATCAGATAATAGAGACCATGATTTACATACGCATTCAAATCGCTTCAATGATTTATCAGGGAGTTTTGAGATAATATAGAAGACAATATCATCAGGTATGTGATTGCTAACCTGAACATTTGAAGTCTCCATCACCAACAACGAGTGAGGTTCAAAGAAAAGAGAAAACTCTAACCTTATAGCAAAGTAACAAGAACACTGATGGATGGATGGATTCTCTTATATGGCTGACAATGTTGCTCTTACATTCAATGGAGCTCCAGTAAACGCTAAATGTGTTAATGTCGAGCCTATTCTTACAGGACCAACTCCTAAATGCACAACTGCAGCAGCAGTTTAGAGTAATTGGTTACAGGCAAAAAATACACTTTATAGATCATTACTGTCATGTGTATTATACATGAAAAACCTTTTTTTCAAGTGCAAATATACCCCTTTAATCTGATTGCTATGTAAAAATGAGAAGAAGTGAAATGTTGAAGTTCGAGATTAACTTTTAAATTGAAA
>Ga0315913_1009675_pt1 | contig 11250 bp, 16 predicted proteins | sample MpolsnodulesMG_FD_207736 | JGI IMG/M metagenome (GOLD analysis project Ga0315913, IMG submission 207736) | Medicago polymorpha root nodule microbial communities from Los Angeles, California, United States - small nodules | ecosystem: Host-associated > Plants > Roots > Nodule | place: USA... | reverse complement strand
AATTAATTAGAAATAAGTGGATTAAGTAGAATTAAGAGAATATGTTGAGATTAAGAGAAATAGAAACTGAGAAGTCAGACAAGTTTTTACGTAAAACAAGCTTTTGGGAGAAAAGGGAGAAAACCAAAAGAAGCCAAGAGAAGAGTCAGAGAGAAGGTTGTAGAAATCAATCACCTAATCTAAGGTAAGGATGAGACTATCATTCTCTAATTTTAGGTTCTATAATTCTGAAAAAGGTTTAACATGATTGTTGTTGTTAAATTTTGATGATTAGAGAAATTAGGTCTTGAATTGAAATTGATTGTAGAACATGTAGATAATCCAATGAATTAGTGTACAAATTGATGTTTAGATAATCCAATGAACTTGTAGGTAATGTTTCCTATCAAATTTGGGATTTGGGTAGATGAAATTTGGGTTTTTGGGTGAAAAATGGTGCAGAAATCGTAACAGCAGGGGAAATTTCGCTAGACGTTCACTATTGGCGAAACCTGTCTGAGACGATTTCGCTAAAAGCCAAATTTTTGCCATTAGCGAAATTGCACAGTGACAGTATACCATTTTTCATGTTCTTGTGTCTTTTTCACACGTTTCTGTTTTGAATTAGCCTTTGGTGTAAACATGAAAGTTTTAGATAATTTTGTTAGCTTTCGAATGGCTTTGGTTTTACTTGAAAATGTTTTGTGAATTTTCAGTTATGATGAAAACACTCCAAGTAGGTCTTGGAGAAATTTTAAGGAAACTTAGCATAACTATCTCCAAGTCGTCCCAAAACTTATGGTTTGCTTCTAAACTTCAAAACTTGAGTATTAGGAGTTTAATTAAGGTATGAATGCTTGAGTTTCGTAATTATAAGTGTGAGAATGAAATCATTGTTTATTTGCAAAGAATAATGTTGTTAATTGTGAAAATATCGTTGATGGATGATTTATATATATAACCTTATGTGGATATATTTATATATTGTTGTTGAATATGTTACTAAGTGATGATTACGTTGAAGTTGTTGCCGTTGTTGCATTAAGTCGTGTTAACGCCTTATTATTTATGCAAGTCGTTGTTGTTGTTGTCATTGTCGTTGTTATCGTCAATGTCGTTGAAGTTGTACGTTGTTGTTGAATATGTTGTTGAGTCCATGCATACTCATATAAAGTTGGGGGCTTATGCACTGTTGAATGTTTAATCATTCATACCACGTTGATTTGAGAGCCTATGCTCAACACGTTGATTTGAGAGCCTATGCTCTACACATTGAATTGAGAGTCTATGCTATAACACGTTTATTGGTACCACATGCATACTGCATAGTCAAGTTGTTGTTGTGTCATTGCATTGTCGCGTAGTCGTTGTCGTCATCAAGTTGTTGAGTTGTTGTCGTTGTTTTAATGTCAAGCAGAAATAATTGAAGAATTATGTGAAGTATTACTGTTGTTTAGTTGTTGTTGTTTATGTTGTTGAATTCCGTTGATGTTGTTTGAATGGTGCCTCTACATGGGTAACGTGCAGATAACCAGGATCAGCTGCTGTTGTGAGTTGACTCTCTCATGTGTCGTCTTAGGGTCGCTCTGATACGTAACGGGCTAGGGATATTTGCATTGTTTTTCATTTGTTACGTATTATTCATGAACTATGTTGTTGAACTATTTGAATTAGAATTTCATTAAAGTTGTTTACGTTGAGGCTGTAGTGTCAATGTTGTTGAATAATAAATTAATTTTCCGCTGCGATGTAATTGAATTTTGAGAAAGTTGTTTTAATAAATAGTAATTTTTCTCTATTTATATTTTAATGTAGTGTGACATTCCGTTTAATGTTGAATGCTCTGATTATATGTATTATTTACATTGTTGGGAAAACGGGGTGTTACACATATCCTTGTATTTTCCTTTAGGATTGCCATTGAACAGAGAATTACGAACTACTGCTTTCCAAGGGCTTGTTTTACTGTTTAGATTCTCTTCAATAGATCCTTCAGCATCTCTTCTGCATGCTCTTGTAATGATTTCTTCAGTAATAGTGACAAGAATCCCCATGATATTTGAGCAAATTTATGTCCTTGTAAATGGTTTCAAACCTAGTTCTTCTCTAGTCTTCCCTCAAAGACTTGGATCAATCAGTACCTTCTCATGCTCTTCCATTCTAGCAACATGTTTATCCTAGATTTCTGCCCTAACCCATAAGTATCTAACTAGATTCTCATAAGTAGGACCATTCAGCATATTGAAGTAACCACCTAAATCTTAATACTTCAGATAATTTGTGAGGTCGTAATCATGGTGAGTGAGAGAGATGAAATCCACTGGATTCTCCACTTGAACAGCTGACTCACGTTCTTCCAGTTTCATAGTTCTTCCTTTAATCTGAGAAGTTTCACTAGTAACTAGTTGCATGGAAGTACCTTGATTCGAACTTGTTGAAGCCATGTGAACGGATGAAGATTTTAGGGTTCTAGGTTTTGATTTTTGAAAAGAAGAGATTTTTCAGAGAGATGGTCTAAAATCAGAAAGTGTAGGTGGTGAAGTGAGAAGTGTGTGTTTTTGTTTAAGTGTTTTTAGTAAAAACCGTTTGCAATTCAGAAGGGGACAAACAAACACAACATTAATGACACAGGGAGTGCGACATAGTACATTTAAAGCATAAATTCATCATTGCCAACTTACGTTATACACCAATACAAATAAGCCACGTCAGAATTTTTCAGAGTAACTGCCATGTTTGTGGGACACGTGTTACCAAAAAGTAACTTCCAACGTTTCCACTAACACTACTATTCAGAAGCTGGAAATCCAGAATCTGGAGTTCAGATGTTGATGTCATCAGAAGCACATTTTCCTCAGAACCTCAGTGAAGAGCTTCTGATGGACTATAGCTTCTGAACAACTTCAGAACCTAAATTCCTATTCAGAGGCAAGCATTTTAATCAGACACAAAGTGCATGTTCAAATTTTTCTTTATAAAATCAAATCTTTCAACAGTTAAAGGCTTAGTGAATATAACAGTCCAATGATGTTCAGGATCAATGAATTGTATATCCAGAATTCCTTTTTGAACATAATCTCTAATAAAGTGTTGTTTGATTTCAATATGCTTGGCTCTAAAATGGAGAATAGAATTCTTTGACAAACAAATAGAAGCAGTATTATCACAATAAATGGGAATACTGTTAGCATTAATATGATAATCTTCCAACTGATGTTTCATCCAAAGTAGTTGTGTACAACAACTTGCAGCTGAGATGTATTATGCTTCTGTTGTAGACATTGCAATAGTTGCTTGTCTTTTGCTAGCCCAGGATATCAGATTCGCACCAAGAAACTGACAGTTTTCACTGATTGATTTTCTTTCAATCCTGTCACCTGCATAATCAGCATCACAGAATCCAACCAACTTATAATCTAAGGATTTCTTATAGAGGAGTCCAAGATTTGTTGTTCCTTTCAGATACCTGAAGATTCTCTTCACATCAATTAAATGAGATTCTCTAGGATTTGACTGGAATCTTGCACACAAGCATACACTGAATAAAATATATGGCCTAGATGCAGTGAGGTATAACAAAGAACCAATCATACATGTATACCGCTTCTGATCAACTTTTGATCATGTATCTTCTTTGCTTAAGGTGCAGGTTGGACACATCGGTGTGTTCATCACTTTGCAATCTTCAAGCTTGAACTTCTTCAGAAGCTCCTTAGTGTACTTTGTTTGATAAATATGCACTCCATCTTTGCATTGATTGATTTGAATTCCAAGGAAGAACTTCAATTCTCCCATCATGCTCATTTCAAATTCATCCTGCATTAACTTAGAAAATTCTTTTCAAAGAGATTCACTAGTAGAACCACATATTATATCATCAACATATATCTGCACAACCAGAATGTCTTTCTTAAGAGTCCTTTTGAAGAGTGTTGTGTCAACCTGACCTCTTTTAAAATCATTTTCAATTAAGAAATTGCTTAGTCTATCATACTAGGCTCTAGGAGCTTGTTTAAGATCATATAGAGATTTCTTAAGCTTATAAACATGGTCAGTATGCTTCTAGTCCTCAAAACCAGGAGGTTGCTTGACAAACACATCTTTTGATATCACACCATTGAGAAATGCACTCTTTACATCCATTTGATATAATATAATGCCATGATTTACTACATAGCATAGAAGTAACCTGATTGCTTCCAATCTTGCAACTAAAGCAAATGTTTCAGTATAAGCAATGCCTTCTTGTTGACTGTATCCTTGAGCAACAAGTTTAGCTTTGTTTCTGTCTACTTCTCCTTGTTCATTAAGCTTATTTATGAATACCCATTTTGTTCCAATAATGTTCTTGTGATGAGGTTTGGGTACCAGATCTCACACATCATTTCTCTGAAACTGATTGAGTTCTTATTGCATAGCTAATATCCATCCATCATCTGCTAGTGCTTCATCAATTGTAGCAGGTTCTATCACAAATAATAATCTCATCATAAACTCTTCTTGTCTGAAATATGATCTTGTTCTTCTAGGACTTTCTTTGTTTCCAGTAATTAGATCCTCAGGATGTGAAGACTTGTACTTGAATGTGGTCTTGGATTGATCAGCTTGCTGAGAATCATCTTGAGCTTCATCAGAAGCTACTTCATTTTGAGCTTCTGGACTGTCTTCAAACTCTGGGGTCTGATCAGGTTCTGAATTATCTTCAGGTACCTGCATATCTGCAAAACTTTCACCTTGCTCTGAAGTTTCATTTCCAAGCTCTTTTCCATCAAATTTAATGTGCATTGATTCTTGAACATAGAGTGTCTCTAAATTATACACTTTGTATGCCTTTGATCTTTCAAAGTAACCTAAAAAGATTCCTCTTTGGGCTTTGGCATCTAATTTATTTAGGTAGACTTTGTTATTTAGAATGTAACAGGTACATCCAAATTGATGAAAGTAAGAGATATTGGGTCTTCTTCCCTTAAAGAGTTCATATGTTGTTTTCTCCAAGATAGGTCTGATATAGATTCTATTTTGGACATAACATGTTGTATTCAATGCTTCTGCCCAGAAATGTTTAGTCAAATTATTTTCATGAATCATGATTCTAGCCATTTCTTGTAAAGTTTTATTCTTTCTCTCTACAACCCCATTTTGATGTGGAGTTCTAGGAGAAGAGAATTCATGGATAATTCCATGTTTTTCACAAAAAGCTTCAAATGGCTCATTTTCAAACTCTCCACCATGATCACTTCTAACTTTTAAAATTTTCATTTCTTTTTCAGACTGTATTTGAGTGCAGAAGTTACTGAATACATCATAAGCATTATCCTTACTTCCCACAAATTTTACCTAAGTCCATCTGCTGTAATCATCAACAATGACTAATCCATATTTACTTTCATATAAAGACGCAGTGTTAGCTGGTCCACGCAAATCAATATGAAGTAATTCTAAGGGTCTGAAGGTTGAGACAATGTCTTTTGTTTTAAAAGATGATTTAACAATCTTCCTTTTTCTGGCATGCACCACAAAGTGCATCTGAATGATAATCAATGTTTGGTAGGCCTTTGACAAGTTGTAACTTACTAAGCTTAAAGATTAATCTCCAGTTAGCATGTCACAACCTTCTGTGCCACATCCATTTCTTATCATTCACCGATAGAAGGCAAACTACCTTCTGATCAACCAGCTCAGAGAAGTTAATTTTATAGACATTATCCATCCTCTTTCCCTTAAATACTATGGAGTTATCATTTTTGTTAACTACTGTGCAGTTGGTCTTATCAAACATCACATCATAACCATTGTCACAAAACTGACTAATACTCAGAAGGTTATGTCTAAGACCATCTACCAACCACACATTATTAATAGAGATAGTAGAATTTCCAATAGTTCCTACCAATGATTTTGCCAGCTTGGTTACCTCCAAATTTCACATTTCCTCCTTCTTTCATTTTAAGGGTGAGGAACATAGACTTCTCTCCTGTCATATGTCTTGAGCAACCGCTGTCTAGGTACCATGATCTTTGCTTTTCCTTTGCTCTTAGGCATATCTGCAACATTGACAATTTCAGATTTACGTACCCATATCTTTATGGGTCCTTTCAGGTTAGTACTGGAAGTCTTACTCTCCTTTCCTTGTACGTTGTGCTGAAAGTTTGATAGCTTCTGATTCATCAATACCTTAGGTTTAACACCTTTTGGTTTTGATTCCCAAGAAGCAACAACTGTTTTGTTCTTCTGGAACTTAGGCTTTAAGATACCAGACTCTGAGTTCAATAGACTCTAATCTCTTCATAATCTTGATCATTGAAGTCTTAGAATCAAAGTTTGTCATTACCTTAGGCTTAGAGTTCTTTGACTTTGAAATATTCTTAGTCTTATAACTAGAAGCTTCAGGTTCTGACTGAACAACAGTTTCAGACCCAACACCTTCAGGCACAGAGAAGGTTTTTAATCATTCCTTGATGCATTCACAACATGCTTTAAGACTGATTTCATTAGGTTTCCCTTCTGAAAATTCAATCCCCTTACCATTGTTCTTGTAAATTCTATAGATCATAGAAGCTACTTTGCTTCTATCAATGGCAGATATAATAAAATACGGGTATGGGACGGGTAACGGGGATATATGTACCCACCCCGAACCCATACCCAAACCCTACCCGAATGTAGAAAGGTCATTTTTTTTGTTCTTGTTGAGCTGGTTGATAATGATATGCCATGTAATTTAGTTTGATAATTGTCATGATATAAGAACTTTCATAGATAGTTAAAGGAGCAACCGAATTATTCGGTAAGTAAATGCTAAAATGAGCGCAAATTGTTGGATAATGCATTACAACACTACCATTGAAGCTTAAAAAAATTGATTCACTATGGGGACAGGGATCAGATTTAATTTCTCATCCCCGTTGGGTATGGGTAGGGTAACAGGTAAGTATATGGGTGTAGGAGATGGGGATGGGGAAGGCAAAACCCGTCCCCATCCCGCCCCATTGCCATGCCTACAAGCAACCAAAACAAAGTGTATGGAGCAATTATAAACACAAGCCAAAAGTAGAAAACAGCAAGAGAAAAGAAAGAGAGAACACAAAAGAATTTGTTTACCCAGTTCGGTCCAAATTGACCTAGTCTGGGGGAGAGAGCAGCCCTTTGTTTCACTATAATGATGAGTAACCTTACAAAAGAGATATCAATGGGTTACAAGAATAAGTCTCCCGCCTAATTCTACCCAAAGTCCCAATCTTTTCCCGTAACCAAGAGACTCAATCCTAATAGTGTTTCCCAAGGTGAATCAACCCTCAAACCCTAGTGTTTGTTGCCAAAGAGATAAACTCTATAAAAACCCTAGTTTTGTTGTTGCCTTTCTAAACCCTTGTTTCAGCCCCGTCTATCTTCAGGTTTACTCTAATACGAAGTCTATAATTATAGTAAAAGTATCCCTCATAAATTAGAACAAAATCTCAGCCCGAAAATACGATTTTGTTATATTTTCTATTGGAAAATTCAGGCCCCGAATTCCTCCATTCGGTCACTGATTTTCGCCGAACCAACATACAAAAAAAAAAGCACTCCAATTCGGGCCCCAGACAGCACCATTCAGGCCCCGATTTTGACAAATTCAACAAACTTTAATTTCTCCACTTTTGAGTCACTTTCACAACAATCTCCACCTTAACTCTAAATTACTGATGATGTCAAACCATCAACCACCTTCTGCTCTTTTCCTTGCTTCCCACTACACCAAGTAGCTCCACAAGTTTACACCCTAACCTCTTCAACCATCGGAATGTTTTCCGCCCTTTTGAAGATCCTTGTGTCCAAACTACTCAAGGAATTTTAGGTAGTTCCACAAGTATACACCTTAACCCTTCAGCCATCAGAATGTCTTCCGCCTTCTCGAAGATCCTTGCAGTCCAACTACACTGGGAATTTTAGGTAGTTCCACAAGCATTCACCTTAACCTCTTCAGCCATCGGAACGTCTTCTGTCTTCTCGAAGAGTCCTTTCAGTCCAACTACACTAGGAGTTTTAGGTCGTTGCACAAGCATTCACCATAACATCTTCAACACAGGACATCTCCCGCTTCCTTGAAGGTCTCCTTGCATCCAATCACCCTTGGCCTTTTTTTAGCGTAATCCCGCAAACCATGCTATACATTCTTCAACCTCCGGAATGCCTTCCGTCTTCATGATGAAATCCCTTGCTCACCACTAGAGCATAGCACCCAAGGTCCTCCATAGTCGTACCTATTTTGGTGTGTTCAACTCCACCTCAAGCGGAGCTTTCAACCTCTCAACTAGCAAATGTGTACATCCCACTATGTCTTCAACCTTGAAACTCCACCTCAACAGGTAGATCATGAGTATTGTTGCCTCCGCCTCTCCAGACTGACCATGAGTATTCTTAGCACCGCCTCTCCAGGCTGATGTTGAGTGTTTAATGTCTCTCCATACGACCACCGCTCCACTAGGCATCACTCCCAAGGTGAGACACGTCACCTTCTTCATCCTCCAAACAGCACCACACCATCAGAGCACTCACATCCTCAAGACGCAACTTAATGTTCTCCAAATCACCAATGATTTTGTTGAACTCCACAAGTTGCTCCATGATGGCCTTTGACTCTACCATCTTGAATGAGTAAAGTTGTTGCTTTAGGACTTACCGATGAGCCAAAGACTTTGTCATATACAAATATTTGAACTTTGACCACATCGATGTCGGGGTTGATTCCTTCGCCACTTCTCTCAAAACTTTATCCCTAAGGCACAAGACAATGGCACTCCTGGCCTTGTCCACCATCTCGGTCTTCTCCGCTCCTAACATGGTGACCGGTAACGCACCTTCACCCGTCAAAGCATTTTCACACTTTTGTTGTATTAACACTACTTCCATCTTTACCTTCCATAACCCAAAATCGTTATCTCCGGTAAACTTCTCAATATCCCACTTCGAACCCATGGTACTTGATTATCCTTTGACCTTTGCCCCACGGTGGGTGCTGATTGTTGTAAATTCGATGAAAAATTACACCACAACAAACTTGATGCGTGGAGCAAGTGATAATCAAGCAACCAAATTAAAGTGTATGGATCAATTATAAACACAAGCCAAAAGTAGAGAACACCGAGAGAAAAGAAAGAGAGAACACCAAAGAATCTGTTTACCCAGTTCGGTCCAAATTGACCTAGTCTGGGGGAGAGAGCAGCCCCCCGTTTCACTATAATGATGAGTAACCTTACAAAAGAGATATCAATGGGTTACAAGAATAAGTCTCCCGCCTAATTCTACCCAAAGTCCCAATCTCTTTCCGTAACCAAGAGACTCCATCCTAATAGTGTTTCCCAAGGTGAATCAACCCTCAAACCCTAGTGTCTGTTGCCAAAGAGACAAACTCTATACAAACCCTAGTTTTGTTGTTGCCTTTCTAAACCCTTGTTTCAGCCCCGTCTATCTCCAGGTTTACTCTGATACAAATTCTATAATTATAGTAAAAGTATCCCTCATAAATTGGAACAAAATCTCAACCCGGAAATACGTTTTTGTTATATTTTCTGTTGGCAAATTCGGGCCCCGAATTCCTCCATTCAGTCACTGATTTTCGCCGAACCAACATACAAAAAATCACACTCAAATTCAGGCCCCAGACAGTACCATTCGGGCCCCGATTTTGACAAATTCAGCAAACTTTAATTTCTCCACTTTTGAGTCACTTTCACAACAATCTCCACCTTGACTCTAAATCAGTGATGATGTCAAACCATCAACCACCTTCTGCTCTTGTCCTTGCTTCCCACTACACCAAGTAGCTCAACAAGTTTACACCCTAACCTCTTCAACCATCGGAATGCCTTCCGCCCTTTTGAAGATCCTTGTGTCCAAACTACTCAAGGAATTTTAGGTAGTTCCACAAGTATACACCTTAACCCTTCAGCCATCGGAATGTCTTCCGCCTTCTCGAAGGTCCTTGCAGTCCAACTACACTGGGAATTTTAGGTAGTTCCACAAACATTCACCTTAACCTATTCATCCATCGGAACGTCTTCTGTCTTCTCGAAGAGTCCTTGCAGTCCAACTACACTAGGAGTTTTAGGTAGTTGCACAAGCATTCACCATAACATCTTCAACACAGGACATCTCCCGACTGAAACTCCACCTCAACAGGTAGATCATGAGTGTTTTTGCCTCCACCTCTCCAGACTGACCATGAGTATTCTTACCACCGCCTCTCCAGGTTGATGTTGAGTGTTTAATGTCTCTCCAGACGACCACCGCTCCACTAGGCATCACTCTAAAGGTGAGACATGTCACCTTCTTCATTCTCTAAACAACACCACACCATCAGAGCACCCACATCCTCAAGACGCAACTTAATGTTCTCCAAATCACCAATGATTTTGTTGAACTCCACAAGTTGCTCCATGAATTTGTTGGATGATGGTACTACAATTCTCAGATAAGGATATATTTTCATCATCCTTAGGCCTCCTTCTTCCGGTTTGTAAATATTTGATGAATTTAGTATACACCAGCATTTGATCAAGAGCTTCAGTAAAAGGAATATTAACCTGTAGTTGGGAGAAAAACTCCATGAATTTCTTGAATTGTCCTTCCTCCTTCTTCTTCTTTTTAGACAAATGAGGATAAGGGAGCTTCACATAAGATGGAATCTCTTGTGGTTTGTTTCCATCTTGCAATAGCTGGCTTTTAGTCTTCCTCAAAATTGAATCAAAATCAATCAACGACTCACTTTTTTCTCCCTCGTCATTTCTTTCTTCCTCAAAATTGTATGGTAGGAGGTGCAGAACTCCTTTGTGTTGGTTCGAGACTGGTGAGAGTGCAGTTTTGGGACCAGAAATTGTTCAACAAACTATTGAGAAGGTCAAATTGATACAAGAGAAGATGAAAGCGTCGCAGAGTCGACAAAAGAGTTACCACGATAAGCGAAGAAAGGATCTTGAGTTCCAAGAAGGTGATCAGGTGTTTCTGAGAGTCACGCCGATGACAGGTGTTGGTCGTGCGTTGAAGTCAAAGAAACTGACTCCGAGGTTTATTGGTCCGTATCAGATATCGGAAAGGATAGGAACAGTGGCGTATCGAGTAGGATTACCACCGCATCTTTCGAACTTGCATGACGTGTTCCTTGTGTCGCAACTTCGGAAGTATGTTGCGGATCCCTCTCATGTGATTCCAAGGGATGATGTCCAAGTCAGGGACAATCTTACGGTTGAGACCTTACCGGTGAGGATTGAAGGTCGCGAGGTGAAGAAGTTG
>Ga0315913_1009670_pt1 | contig 11254 bp, 7 predicted proteins | sample MpolsnodulesMG_FD_207736 | JGI IMG/M metagenome (GOLD analysis project Ga0315913, IMG submission 207736) | Medicago polymorpha root nodule microbial communities from Los Angeles, California, United States - small nodules | ecosystem: Host-associated > Plants > Roots > Nodule | place: USA... | reverse complement strand
AAAACACATGTATTTCAGTGAAAAAACACTATTACCATGTATGTTTTAACTCAATTAACACTATTCATAAGATATACCATTTTAGCTTTTAAAAAAAAAACCACTAGTCATAAGCTCAACTCAACTAACAATATCAATATTTATAGACCGAACATCTTAACTCATATTCGATATAATATCTCAAAGTCGACTTATGTGTAAATTTTAGTTGATATTTGTGGCTTCCAAATAAACAATAATAAAGCAACAATTATAAAAGGCAATGAAGGTCAAGGTTACTTAGGTCCGCATATCTATGAATCTTAGGACACTCATAACGTGCGCGCACACACACACTCTCTCTCTCTCTTGCACTTAGTAGTTCTACAAACGGACATCCCTATCAGCGTCTACCTTACCAAGGGTTTAAGAGAATGGTTCTATTAGGCTACAACTTATTTCCTTCAAGTAGGTACTTGTTTCCTTAATTACTAACTAGTTACATTCTACGTTCAACATATTTTACTCAATATTAGTAATGTAACCTCCTAAGTACTTACTAACAGAGTCAACTCGCTTTCTGTATCTTTCGCTAGTTATGACTAATTACTTTCTACACAAATATATATTAGTAGCAAGATATAAATATCAAGATATAAGCATCATGATAGTAATATCAATATTAGACCCTGTCACAACCTAAGTATCTAATCTAGGGCTGCACCTACTACAGAAATAAACTAAAGAATTTTCTAATAAAACTTAATAGCGAACAAAAGATAAATAAAATAAAAACAACGTTATAATAAATAAATATCCAACAAAAATAAACAGGGGTTCATCTTAGAACTCTAACCTAAAAAGAATTAGTTATACATGATAACTAAATAGAGGTTCAATCTTATCAATATCCCAAACTCGTTCCTCGACAACTATCAAATCAGACACACTCAAACTGTGCACACCTTGACTTTGTGGGGATTGAATCCAGCTACCTTTAACACCATTCATCACGTTGATGTGCTGCCCATTTCCAACTGTCCACCTAGACCCATGTAAAAGTAACTGACGCGAATTCCAAATACTCTGTCAAGCAAAGCTCAGGTTATGACCAAGTTTAGCTCCAAAAAATGAAGAAAGGGAAAAGTACATCGATTTTAATACTCTAGAAACCAGAGAATCAAGTTTAGACAGAAAACTCCATCCTTACTTAGCTACCATAACAATAGTGGTTAAGTATAGATCCCACGTGTTCATAAAAAAATGTACAGGTATCATGTTGCCACAAAAATAAATGCTCAGATTGTGTTTATTTTTTACAATCTAATTTTCTGCTCAAGTATGAGTAGCAATTGAGAATGATTTTTAGCTTATTGAATTCGAAATGTTGAGGATATTATTGAGAATGCTTATACAATTTGAGTAGGAGATTGTTATTTTTTATTTTTTTTTATCCTTTTAATATTTCAATTTTCGGTTAGGATTAAGAATCCTTATTTTTTCTTCTAGTATACAATGCAAATCGTGGAATCCAACACCGTAGCTACGCTGCATCATTAAACAATGTGTGTCCAAGTACGATGAAAACGACCGATAATAATTCTATCTATATATCAAAATCATTTGACACTATGAAACGATATTTTTTTTTTGAATACACTATCAAACGATTTTTTTTTGAATCAACACTATAAAACGATTTGATTATGGATTACGTCATAAAAAATATTGATAATGGTTCTATCCAATTTATTTTATTAATTTCTATCATTACTATGTTTTTTTCTGAACGGTTCTATCATCATTAATAAATTGTATTTTTTTTTTACAAATCATTAGTAAATTGTATGTAACAACTTTGTCCCTTCCAAAAAATATTGTACTATTATTATTGTAGCAACTACCAAAATTAATGTGTTTTTAAAATAATATTTCATATATAAGAAAATGACATCTATCCATATATACTTTTTTGATTGAATATATATATAGACACACTTACATTAAATATATTCTATAAATGAAATCTTGTTACGTTTAAAAATTCAGTAAAATAAATTGTCATATTTGATCTCAGGCAGTCTCATCATATTTATAGGAAATAAATAGATTCGACTAGTGGCGGAGCTAGAAAAAAAAGTTGGGGTGGGCCACTAAAATTAGCCGTTGAAAAATTGTTTAAAGCCTCGCAAAATAGACCTATAATTGAATTATTTAAATTTTTTGGGTGGGCCACTACATCACTTTGCGGGAATTTGGATCAACCGAAACCTAAAACTGACATAAAATTGTATAAAATCTCGCAAAGTAGACCTATAATCGTTGATTTTTTAATTTTTCCGGGTGGGCCGTGGCCCACCCCAGCCCATGAAGGGCTCCGCCACTGTTAAAAATTGATATATTCAACTCTTTAAAAGTCAAATACTACTGTTTTTAAGTTATTTTTTGACCTAGAATATCACCCATCTGCATCCTTTTTTCATTTCTTTTAATCTAAATAAGTAATTTTCACATATACAGTTTTTCTTTTGCTTTTTTGTGATTTCGTCGTCCGAGTGAGGCGTTTTTTGATTTCGCGTCTAGTTGTGGTGTTAGTTTTGTTCCTGTTGAAAGATCAACTTCAGTCAATCAATTACAGATTCAATCAATGATTTGGGCGTCAACGTTGCGGATCCGGAAGCATGTGTATTCCAGTGATTTAGATTTTATCAAATTATTTGTAGGCATTTTGCGTTATATGTTATTAACTTGGATGTTGTGAGTTTGTTCGCATATTCACCCTTTACGTTTTTAGCAACATGGATGATGTTAGTGTATCTGATGTATTCTATTAATTTGAATGAATGAATATCGTTTTACTTGTCAACAAAAAAAAAGTCAAATACTATTTATTTTAAAAAAGTTAAATACCACGGTTGTTTTCAATAAAAATGTCTACACGTTTTGGTCACTATTATAAGTAAAAATCTACATTTTAAATTTATTCAAATTAATTATGTATATGGTATTTATTATTGACAACATACATCATTTAATGAATAAATTGAAAATGTTGATTTTTTGTTATAATAGTGACCATGGAGTTTCAAAAACGGAAGAAATTCTTAATCCTTAAATAAGAGTCCTTGGCAACCTGTGTTCCTTAGTCCATAAATGTGACAGGCGCTTAGTTAATTTTGAATACTGCTACGGACTTAATTTCACATTTAATGTCATTTTTGGTCAAACATTTAATGTCTTATTATCCTTAAATGTATAAAAAAATATGTTCCCTCAGAAAAATGTACAAAAATATGTTTTTTTTTTTATAAATGAGTATGAGGGAGTATATGTGTATAACGTCTCTCATTTTTCATTTTTTATTACAAGTTTCTCTCTTCTCACTCACAAAACCACTATAAAATAACCTTTAAGCCCACTGTTTTCTGAGACGAATCCCAAAAATATATTTTCATTAATAAAACTGGATCCATAGTGGTGGTGATCATCTTAGCTTTAAAAGGAGAAACAAGTGAAAAGTGAGAAAATATATCAACTATGGAGGATAGGGAGAGTAGGCAATGTGGTTCTGAATTTGGTTCTAATCGGTTCCTTCTAGGAATTAATAGTTGCATTTCTTCTGAAACAACTACTATCAACCCCACAAAGAAGCCTGGAGGATGGAAGGCCATGCCTTATATTTTAGGTATATACATTATTTTTCTATATTATATAATTCTTGTTTCTCTCATATATTTATAATTTATATATTTTCGAATACAGATCCTCTCGTTCAAAGTTCTCTATTATATCCTCTCCTATACAAATTTGAATCGTTGAATTATTCTAATGACTTAAAGAACTAATGGGCAGAAAGTCTTAATCCCAAAATTTTGGTGGAAAATGTTATTGAACTAAAAAAATGCAAAAAGAATTTAGAAATTCTCAACAAAAAGATTGCAAAATTGAAAATCATTATTAAGATCAAGGCGATCGACCTCGTCAATGGTTTGATTCGTTACAAATTTGAATATCTCTCGCATTCATTTTCATGTTCTTTATCTCGACTCTTTATTGTTATTTTTTTCTTTTTTTATTCGTTGGATTAATCTAACGACTGAGATTTGTATAGAAGAGAATGCAGTAGAGAACTTTGACGGAAAAGATATGAATCCATCAAATTCTTTCAAAAACAGAAGTGTAATCAATAATAATATTATTTATTCTATTTGTAAAAAAATAAAAATATTATTGATTCTATTAAAGTCTATTTTGTTAATGTTGTAGGGAATGAAACCTTTGAGAGATTAGCGATATTTGGGTTTTTTGCTAATTTTATGGTGTATTTAACAAGGGAACTTCACTTAGATCAAGTTTATGCTACTAACATACTCTACATATGGGGTGGGATCACAAACTTTGCTCCCCTAGTTGGTGCCTTCATTTCTGATGCATATGTAGGCCGCTTTTGGACTATAGCGTTTGCTAGTTTCGCTTCTCTCTTGGTAATGTTTTACTACTTCTTTCTGCTTTATTTATTGTGTTAATATTTATAAAAAAAAAAATTGAATAAGGCAAAATAAAATATATTAAACACCAAAAAAGTCTACTTCACAGCATTGAAAAAGAAAACAAAGAAAAACACATTGGATTCATGATCTTATTCGTAGGAGCAGGTAAGACCATAATGTTTACCTAAAAACCACTTCCAAAAGGTGAATTTAATTAATCATATCTACCAACCGGAACACGTAAATCTCCTGCTCCAAAAAGATGCGAGCATTTCAGGATCTCCACAAGGACCACACAACAACTTGTCAGACTACTAATTAAGAAACCCAACCTCTCATCCCCCCACACCTAAAGTTAACATAACACTAAGAAGACTTGCTAAATCTGATGATAAAACTGACTCCCACCCCAACCACCTATATACATAATGCCACACCGAACTTAAAAAAGGACACCTAACAAAAAGGTGACAAGACGACAAGACGATTGAATAAGCTCATCACATAAGACATAAGAAATACCACATGATGCACAATAATCTGCCTGAAATAGAGGTTCTAGCGACTCGGAATATTCCAAGATGGAATTCCTCCTACCCTTATTTTTTAAGCATGCATGAAAGTAACCTAAATTAACATCTCCTTCATTCAACGAAAGAGCCCTTGATGTTTAACAAAGCCCATAATTGTGAACATGATATAATCCTACAACCTACTTCCTCCAAAGTATAGCATCTAAATACAGAAGCTTAACCTGCTCGGCAAACTTTGAAATTCTAAAATCCAAATTACCAAAAACCTCCACATTCCACCTTTAAGTTTCTTAAGTTTTTCTCTCAGACTAATTGCCTTCCATCCTACTAACCCAGATGGTCCCCAACTATTAACAACAAGCTTAGAAAACTTTGAACGATCCAACCCAAAGTTAAAATTACAAAAAAGATCCATCTATGAATTAAAATTACCAAAATCACGAATTTTTAAAGTATCCAAACTAAGAGGATCTCTAGAAACACCCACATGCTCAAAGTGATGCATCATAAAATTAAAATAAAACAACTACACACCAGTTATCCCCTCTAAAGGACCCCTTCAAATGAACCAAGTGGCCCCACATAATTCTTTTATTCAATAGAGATCGTTTTTTAATAAATAATGACCACAAAACGATGATTACCATAAGCACCCCACTCTAGACACCAACCCAAAAACCTACCCAGAGATGGAGGAAAGAGGCTTACCCTTAGCATTACACCAAATAGAAAGAATGCATCCACTATTATCCAAAGCTGGGAGAAACTCCACTCCCACGCATAATTTCCCCCCAAAGAGAATGACACAGATTATCAACAACAACTAATTTAGTTTCTTGAATAACAAGGGAATCAAAATGATTCTTGCAAACAACTAATTTTATTTCTCCTGCCAAGCCCTCTAATATTAAAATACCCTATAATAACAACAAACTCACTCTAGACTCCCTACACACTTCAACCATACTATCAAAGACCTCACGATTTTCTCGCTCTCTAATCACAATCTCATCTGCTCTATCAAAAGAATAACCTAGACTTTTACCACTTCACAAAACTAGTATGGCAACAAAATTGTGGGACGCTTAACAAACACACCCCTGAGTAGAAGACCGTGAGCTCCAATGGGAGTATAAGATCCCACCAAGTGGATGGCTATGTCAATACCTTAAGACTCTTCAACACCTGTTATGGTAGGTACGAAAACCCTAACAACAAGTTGACAACCAGTGGAGATGAGCAGGGAAAACATACCTCGAGCATCAGTATGAGCATACGAGAAATCCAAATCTATCTCCCTTGTTGCTTCTACTAAAGTTGAGTTGCTTGTGTCTCCCCAGTTGCACCAACTAAAGTAATACCATCAGACTCATCCTCTGAAGCTCTGAAACTCTTATCCAACCCCTCCACAAGAGGAATACCACCAACAATCCCTCGAAAAGAAGGGAAGCACTTCCAAGGCCTCTGAAAATAAACATAAACAGGTTGCACTTCCTCACAATGTAAAATGGAATTACCCTAATCTTAAAGATGAAAAAAAATGGGAGTCAATCTAAGATAATTTTGTCCGAGTGGGGCGTGTCTAACTGAGCAAGAAACAAGATTACCAATTGGCCATAAGCTTGCCACATGCGCAAGAGTTTTCTCCAACGGCCTAGAAAACAAATCTAAAATAGGCCTAGAATGCTAACTCTTAGCACCCCTAACTAAATGAAGAAGTGAATATGCACTAATATCCTCATTATGGCAAGGCCTAACAACTAAGCGCGTTATCAAGGTAGGTCTCAACTCGCTACCAACTCGAAAGTTATCCCCAACATTGTTGTTTGCATCACCAGAATCCACTTGTATCCCAAGGATTGTAACAGACCCTAACTAGTCGCATGTTTCCATGTGACTTGCAGCTAGCTATCTACTACATTAGTCTTGCTTTTCCTGTGGTACATGTGACAAACTCCTATTTGTTGCTTCTTACGTTCAAAGGTTAGCTTTCTATCACTATCAATAGTTTCTCTTTCTAAATCACCCAACCTCATTGACCTAATTTGAAATAATTGTTCCTAAGAACGGATACCGAGTTTTTAAAAAAATAGATGTGATAGATTAAAATGACAACCAATTATTAATTGGTTACAATTTGCAATATTAAATCTAATTGCATGATAATAAAATGAAAACAATTCCGCAAGCAATTTTTATCTAAACAATTTAACTATTTATGTTTGGAACTATATAAGTAATTTATCAATGTGAGTTGGATCTAGAAGAAGAAGTTAGACTCCTATATTATATGGTGATCTAAAAATTGAATTTTGATTATAGGATATACCCATATTTAGTATCTAATACACCTCAAATAGGATTATCTCAAGAAAAGTGTTCATTTATAGATTTGTTTTAGCTATATACATATGTAGACAATTTATAGATTTGTTTTAGCTATATACATATGTAGACAATTTATAGTCACGCCCCGAAAAACCCTAGTTACACATTAATGTAAGTTTATCTTTGGTCGAATAAGTATAAGTATTTTTTTTGTTAACCCGCTAGTTCCTTGGGAATTGAGTAACTCAGAGTTTATTTGGGAGGTATGTAAAGCCTAATAGAGAATTGTTCCACCCAGTAATCGTACTCGGGTTCTCCCAAATAATTCGTCATTGGTGAAGCTCAATAATTACATGATCTCAATCACTTTGTTAAGTATAAATATTTTATATATGTATATATATATCATTATGTGTTCTAATAAACCTTGTAAATCAGGGGATGATAATGGTGGCTTTAACATCTTGGTTACCAAAGTTGCACCCTCCACCTTGTACTCCACATCAACTAGTAATTGGCGAATGTATCAAAGCAAATAATTCTCAAATGAGTGTGTTATTCTTGGGACTTGGTTTCCTAACCATTGGCTCTGCTGGGATAAGACCATGTAGCATACCATTTGGTGTTGACCAATTTGATCCAACAACAAATGAAGGAAAGAAAGGGATCAATAGTTTCTTTACATGGTATTATACCTCATTAACATTGATATTATTAGCCACCCAAACAGTGATGGTTTATATCCAAGACTCAGTGAGTTGGAAGTTAGGGTTTGCGATACCTGTTGTTTGCATGGGTTGTGCGATCATTTTGTTCTTTATTGGAACAAGGGTCTATGTGCATGTGAAAGCTGAAGGTAGCATATTTTCTGGAATTGTTATAGTTTTGGTGGCTGCCTACCAAAAGAGAAATGTCAAGCTTCCAAGTGAGGAGGATTCATATGCAGTTTTCTATAATCCTTCATCGAATGGTACTACTGTTTCATCAAAGCTCTCTTTAACTCCACAATTCAGGTCAGGATAAATGTCATTGATGTGTATTTTTTCCCCTAAATTTTCTATTTGTAAATAAAGTTCTTTCTTTTGGTTTCTATTTATTTCTATTTGTAAAAAAAAAAAATCTAATTGTAAAATAAGTTTTTGGTCGCTATAAAAATTTTCAGCTTTCAGTTTTAGTCTCTGTTAAATTACAATTTGTTTAGTTATATGCTTAAACTTATACATTTTTAAATGAATTTTTACAGCCATGTTAAAAACATTATAAAAGAATTTTTTTTATAAATATTAATTTTTTTAACATGTTATAAATTAAATATGAATTTTCATAAATGCAAAAATTTCAAGATAAAATTAATGAGAATTTGGACCTAAAGATCAAATTTTGAGCTTATTTTTTGGGGAGAAACTTTGGGTAATGTTCTAAATAAGTATGTAAAAAATCATTCAAAAACTTAAAAGTTTTTAAATAATTAAACAAATTTTAATTTTTCAAGAACTAAAAACATGTATTAAATTTTTTTATAGGGACCAAAACAAAATGTTTTTTTTATAAGGACAAAAAACTAAATAGACTATATTAGTTATAAAGATCAAAAACTTATTTAAGCCTAAAATAAAAGTGTTTTCTATTTGACATTTTTAGATATACCTTTGATTATTTGTACATTGATCTAACCAACCTCTCTAAGTGAGTGAATATCATTTATTGAATCAACCTAACCTTCAATAGATTTCTCAACTGTTCAAAATTAATTTAATAACTAAAATTTTATTGGAGAGTTTCGAGATGTTAAAAATTAAATATATTCTTATCCCATCTTCCAATATATATTTAAGACCTAAAGTAATTCACCTTTTCACTTGCATATTACAATCTTAGTTGTCAATCTTAACGTGAAGTGTAATTTTTTTATTTTATTTTTTTTCGGCCTTTTTTTTTGTTACTAGTGCTTTTGTATAAAAAAAGATAATAAAATATAAATAAATACCACTATATCTTGGATTATTTCAGTGAAATCAAGTATTTAGCCGGTCTATCTAACTTTCTTTCACATGATAATAAAAAAAATGTATCATTTGATTATAGATTGAATTACAATTTTTGTCTTTGAAATTATAGAGGTTGAACAATTTGATATTTAAAATTATCAAAATTCCAACATGAACATTTGAAATTGGAAATTTTTTAAAATTTTTCCTTAGCAACCAATATGATGGAAGACTTTCAATTGCTCAAGTCATTTTAGAATTTATTTAATTTTTGGAATAAATTTGTCCAATTTAATAAAATAATTCGGCAATGCATTGATTTTCCATGTATATAAGATGAGATTTTATTTCTATGAATTAGGGCCTTGAACAAAGCAGCACTAATAGTGGAGGGTGAATTAAATCCAGATGGGAGCATAGTAAACAAGTGGAAACTTGCCAGCATTCAACAAGTAGAAGAGGTTAAATGTTTAGCAAGAACTTTTCCAATTTGGGCAGCTGGGATTCTTAGTCTCACATCCATGGCACAACAAGGAACATTCACTGTATTACAAGCCTTGAAAATGGACAGACACTTAGGACCCAAATTTCAAATCCCAGCTGGTTCAATGGGAGTCATATCATTAATCACCATAGCTTTATGGCTTCCATTATATGAGAAATTTTTAGTGCCAACCCTAAGAAAAATGACTAATCAAGAAGAAGGAATTACCCTACTTCAAAGAATTGGAGTTGGCATGTTATTCTCTATTCTTTCTATGGTTGTTGCTGGCTTTGTTGAGAAAATTAGAAGAGATTCAGCAAAATCTAACCCAAATCCACTTGAAATTGCTCCCATGTCAGTCTTGTGGCTAGCACCTCAATTGATCCTTATGGGTCTTTGTGAGGCCTTCAATATACTAGGGCAAATTGAGTTCTTTAATATGCAATTTCCTGATCACATGAGAAGCATTGGTAATTCATTATTCGCATGTTCTTTTGCTGGGGCTAGCTATGTGAGTAGTATACTGGTCAACATAATTCATCATACTACAAGAACACATGATCATCCTGATTGGTTGGAAAATGATATAAACAAAGGCAGGATAGATTACTTTTATTATCTTATAGCTTTGATAGGGACATTGAACTTTGTTTTTTTCATTTATGTTGCTAGAAGATATCAATACAAGGGTATTGTGGACCTAGATAAAGCTTCTGATGTTGAGCTAGAAACACATGCAAACTAGAATATATAACATATGTATGAAGGCTTCCGAAAAATACATAATAAAAGTCTTTGTATCGTCAAAATGATACATGCATGCTAGAATCCATAAGGGATATGTGTACTTTTGTTTTATCTTACACAAGGATTGAAATTGTTACAAGTTTTGGAGTCTTTGGAGTTGGGTTCTGATTAGGGGTGTATGTCCGTCTGTTATTTATATTTTATGAGTTGTTGAGATTTTATTACTTAGTTATTCAGATTTGAAGATTTATTTTGGTGATGTAGTATGATTATGTGACATGGCTACTTTGAGAATTTTATTATCTGTCAATAGGGATGAGAATAGGCTAGGCCGAGCTAGGCTTTGCAAGGTCTAAGTCTGACCTGCCATATTTTTTTAAATCCTAAGTCTGGCCTTTGGCCTGTCATATGCCTATTTTTTAGACCTGAGTCTGACCTTCTGAAAGCCTGATACGGCATGCTTAAAAGTGTAACGCCCCAATTTATTATTTAATTATTTTTGGTTGAATTTAGAGTATTTTATATGACTTATGCGATTTATGTTGATTTATGACGTGTTGTGGTGTTTTAATGTTTTATTAAGTGGCTTTATATATTATTTGGTAGAATATGTTGGAAATTAGAATAAATAGACTTGGAGGGGCTGTTTTAGAAATAATTAAGAATATGTGGTGTTAAGTAGAAAATCTGTTAAGTATATAAGGA
>Ga0315913_1009669_pt1 | contig 11254 bp, 13 predicted proteins | sample MpolsnodulesMG_FD_207736 | JGI IMG/M metagenome (GOLD analysis project Ga0315913, IMG submission 207736) | Medicago polymorpha root nodule microbial communities from Los Angeles, California, United States - small nodules | ecosystem: Host-associated > Plants > Roots > Nodule | place: USA... | reverse complement strand
TGGTGACGGGGAGAAGTATTGTTTGAAAACAAGAACAGCTACACAAGAAGCAAGCCATGCTCACAAATACAAAATTCATTATGAGTCAATAAAGAAGAAGAATAATGATGTGACCAACATATATGATGTCAACAATTAGGATAACAGATTTTGCATCAACATTTCCTTTGGACGAAACCATGGCATACTGATCTAGTTTTCCTATAGCTCAATTACATTTTATAGATATTTCTATAGCTCAATTGTTGCATAAAATTTTAAAGAATTATTATTATTACAAATTGATTGATTTTGTTTTTATTTAGTTTTCCTAATCCATGTACTAAATTCTTTGATTCACCATCCATATACCAAATCAAAGTAATTATATTGAGATACTAATTCAACCAAATACAATTAGCCTTGAGTCGATATTCAAATTGGCCCTGAAACTAAAGACAGGCCTAAATAATAACTCAGACACATTAGCAACATTATCCCAAATGTTTCGCTCCATGTATTAAATTGAATTGAGTACTTGTTCATGCATGTCTTGATATATTATTATCATTATAGACAATAATATGTTGATAACATACATGTTGATGTGCATAGATTTGTGTGCATGATCCGTTTCTTAAGATTTCTAATCATCATCATAGACATAAAAGCAAGATTGAATTACCAAAAACTAGCCATTCAAGTTAGGATAATAATAATATTCACACAAAAAATATTCAAGTGAGATTCATAAACCATTGTACAAGCTATTGTGCAGTATTCATTTCGACCATACATCAAAATCAAACTAATTGCATGAGAAATATCCATTAATGCATCAACACAGATTTGAATTATCCCTGGTTGAGTGTGGGATCACAATCCACCAATGCAGCAAAAGTCATGTCAAGTGTTAAAATCAGAAGATTCAAATCCATATCAAATTATCAACACCTTAACAAGAAGTGCAATTGCCAACTCGTACCTGCCTTTGATGGCTGCAAAAGTAACGAGCTCAACCTCATCAATTCATCCTATCCCAAAGGGACCCAAATAAACAGTCCCCTTTTCAGTCCAATCCTTCCATTCAAAACAGAACACTTCACCAACTCTCTTTTTCTATGTTACTCTTATTATCCTTTCATTAGGAGAAAAGGAATGAGACAAAACAAGGGTATCAAGAAAAAAACATTACTTGACAACAAGATTTCACAGTAGGGCAAAACTTACCAACAGTACTATAGCCTATAGGTGTTGTTCTCTACTAAAACTTTCAATAAACCGTCATAATTACTCTGTGCTCATGATACAGTAAGTTTTCTTTTAAAATTATGGTCTACAAAAGCAATTGTCAGTGTGTTTGTTTCCGCGGCCACGGGACTTTCATCGTGTGTTCATTTAGAAGCTCAATATAGTAGTTTCAATACTATCATGCGTCCAACACATATCAACCGCAATACACAAACAATCAACATGGGAACAAAAGCCATTAGATGACGGTGCAGACTTCAGACTTAACCTACAAAGCAAGTTTACTAGATTAGAAATAGACATACTACATATCAAAGACCGTTTCTTGAGATCTTTGCAACTGCAATTGCGGAAACACAAACAACATTTGTCTGGGATTTCCAACAATATTGAAAACCGAATCTCAACCATGACCGCAAATTCAAACCATGTTTGACAAACGCAATGAATCTCAAGACTCAGAATACACGACCCAGCTAGTACCACTTGTAGTCTTCACTCCCTTCTCTTTCATTTCCCTTATCATTCTATCAGCCTCCTCTCGTTTCCCAACACTAGCATAAATCTTAGCCAACAAAACATAATTCGCAGCATTATCTGGTTCAATCTCTGCCAAAGCCTTCCCCGCAATCTCAGCCAACCCCAACTCCCCGTAATTCCTACAAGCACCAAGAAGAGCACCCCATGCCTTAGCAGTCACTTTCACAGGCATCCCTTTAATAACCTCATAAGCTTCATACAATCTCCCAGCTCTACTCAAAACATCAACCAAACATGAATAATGTTCGCTATTCGGCTCAACGCCATAATCCCTATGCATCCTCATAAAAAAATTCAAAGCCTCGTCATCCAACCCAGCATGACTACAAGCTTTCAAAACGGCAAGAAAAGTAATCCCATCTGGCTTCACACCCGAAACTTCCATTTCTCGAAAAAACTCCAATGCTTCCTTCGCTTCACCGTGTAAAGCACAAGCAGATATTAAATTACTCCAAACAACTACGTCTTTATCACATCCACTCATCTTCGAAAAAATTGTACGCGAATTCATCAAACACCCACATCTTCCATAAGCTTCTATCAACCCACTACTCAACTGAGGATGTGAATCAATATCATTCCTCATCGCATAACCATGAATCTCTTTAATCAAATTCAACGCTGCAATCGAAACAGAAGCACGAACAAGAGCAAGAAGTGTGATCAAACCCGGCTTTAATTTCAACTCAGTCATTCTCCGGTAAAAGCTTATCGCTTTAAAAGAAGCATTGTTTTGATTCGACAACGACAAAGCAGCTATAATCGGGTTAAAAGTTGATTCATTAGGCGGTACATCCATCTCATTAAAGAGATTAACAGCAGTTGGAATGTTTTGCACACGTGAGTAAAGTGCAATGATGGAGTTCCAAATAACATCGTTTCGGTGAGGAGTTTCGTCGAACAGTTGGTGTGCATGATTGAGCGAAACACAATGGCCATAGAAGTTGAGGAGGGAAGAAGAGAGGAATGGGTTGTTGGTGAGGAAAGATGATTTGATGAGGTGGGAATGGATGGAAGTAGCGAGGTAGGGAAGGTGAAGGGAGGTGCAGGATTTGAGAACGAGAGTGAAAACGTGTGGGTCAAGGGACATGGATAGCGAAGAATGCATGTGGTGGAAGATAGATAAAGCTTCTTTGTGACGAGATTGGTTAACGTGTGTTGTTATTTGCTTTGTGAAGGATAGGAGACGTTGGTGGTTGGCCGAATAGAAGAAGGAGGAAGACGCCATCACTTCGCAGAAAGAAGAATCAATCAATTCGTTTTCTTTGGCTGATATTGTACAACACTCACTCTACTAATTAGTATCAGTCACATTTCTCACAAGAAACAACATGCTTATTCTCAGAAGAACCATTTCTTCAACTAGCACCTTCTCCACCATTTCTCATCAAACATCTCATTACAGAAAACAAATCACTCTCGCTAATCTCTTCCAATCCTTCGGTTTTCCTTCCTCTTCTCTTCCCCATTTCCTCTCCAAAAATCACTTCCTCTTCAATTCCGATCCTTCCCACCTTCGCATATCCCTTACCACCCTCTTTTCCTTCAAAATCCCACAGAAAACCCTAATTTCACTTCTTCAAGATTGCCCTTCTGTGTTGGAACCCCAGTTTCTACTTAATTGGGAATTGGCTTTTCCAAAATTCATGTCCAAGCTTTCTAATGCTTCCCCGTTGATGATTGCCAATTTGTTGCGGTGTTCTACAACTTTCCATTTAAACCCACTTGAAATTTCCCATAAAGTTGAGATTTTTAGGGGTTTAGGGTTTTCAGAAAATGTTGTCATTAGGGTTTTGGAGGAATTTCCCAGTGCAGTTGTAATGGGGGAAACTCAAATTGTTGGTGTCATTGATTTTCTTTTGGAATTTGGGATTCCTAAGGATGAAATTGATAGAGTTGTTAGATTGTTTCCCAGGGTTTTAGGATTTGGTATTGAGGATAGGCTGAAGCCGTTGATTCATGAGTTGAGGGGTTTGGGGTTTTCAAGCCGAGAGGTTAGGGCAGAGATTGTTAGAAGTCCGAGGATTTTGGGAATGGAGATTGGGGAATTTTCGCGATGTTTGAAGTTGTTGCATAGTTTGAAATGCAGGGAGGCAATTAAAGAGAAGATTTTTGGGGAGGGTTTGGTTAGGGCTTGTTTTGAAGTGAAGCTGAGAGTGGATTGTTTGTGCAGTCACGGTTTGATTCGTAGGGATGCTTTGAAGGTGTTGTGGAAGGAACCGAGGTTGATTGCTTATGATTTGGAGGATATTGAGAAGAAGATTGAGTTTTTAATCCAAAGGATGAAATATGGTGTTGATTATTTGCATGAAGTTCCTGAATTCTTGGGAGTGAATTTTGAAAAACAGATTGTTCCTAGATACAATGTGATTGAGTATTTGAAAGGAAAAGGTGCAATTGGATTTGAAGTTGGATTGAAAGACATTATCAAACCAACTAGGCTTAGATTTTATAATCTTTATGTCAAGCCTTACCCTGAATGTGAAAAAATATATGGCAGATTTTCAGAAAAGGTTGAAGTTAAAAGAAAGCATCCCGCTGGACTTTGGAAGATGTTCCAACCACCGAAGTTCCCTCAAACCAGTAAAGATGTGAAGAATATGAAGGCTTTCATGGACTCGTTGGTGTAGTGGTTTGTTCTATGTATATTGTTAGTTGGATGAATGGTCATGATTTTGAGTGTGAACACACGTGTAGAGTTTACAATTCATTCACCGATGCAAAACGAGTTTAGGTAGAGTTGTACTAAGCAAATATAAGGAGGTACCATATGTCCTGCATTACTCAAAGTACTGCAGAAAAGGGGGAAGGAGAAGTTGAATAAACCCAAAAATAGTTTTAAACCACAAATGGTTATTGTTGATGAATCTGTGAATCCGCATGTTCAGAGTACTAAGAATGATAAAAATGTTAGCAGACAGAACAGAAAGACTTCAACCACCACAAGTAGTAGCTCATGGAATGCTTGGAGCAATAGAGTTGAGGCCATTTGGGAGTTATAATTTTCATTAGATGAGGATGTTGTTGATACTCAACGGGAACCTGTGTATGATGGTATGCCTTCTTCATTCTTTGCACGTTTTTTTTGTCTAACTTGTAAGCACTGGTTCTGACGTGGAGATGGAAGGTTAGTTTGCGTTGTTATCTAATAGCTTTTTTTCTAGAATTGGTGTGTGTGGTGAATTTGTGCCCAAATGTATAAATCTGCTGCCATGCATTCGTAATATTACTTTTTATATTGAATTTGGATGCTAATAGAATGTGGAGTTTATTACCATTGTTAGAGATGCTGATTGAGTAGAGTTTTATAATATAATACACTCTTAAATAGAATATGTTGCTAAGACAACACTGGCTGTTATGTACTCTTAATATTACAATTTACATTGTGTGAAATGAATCATGGTATAGTATAGTATTCATTAAATAAAAGGACCACGGAGCTCTTGTATCACCATGGATGAAATATTAGAACCCAAAATAACTGATTGAATTTTCAGCACATTCGATTATCTATATTATCAGACTTGTGTATACTGCCATTGTTCAATTTAGCATAGTGTATTGTGAACGATTTTATGGGATAGATTCATTTTATGGCAATGTAAAAAATTGTTACTGTCGGCACTTGATTTATGAAGTTCTTTTTCTCTGCAGAAAATCAAAAGATAAAATCTGCGCATTCCATTGTGATTGTTGGAGGAGGTCCTACTGGTGTAGAACTTGCTGGAGAGAGAGCTGTTTATTTTCCGGCTAAGAAAGTTACACTGGTGCACAAAGGATCAAGGCTGTTGGAATACAGGTGCAAAAGCTGCTGATAAAACTCTAAAATGGTTGAAATCTAAAAATGTTGTGGTTGCAGTCGACTTAAATGGTGCCACAGATGAACACCACAAGATATATCGAACTTCAGTTGGTGATAACATTGAAGCAGATATTCATTTCTTATGCACGGGAAAACCACTTGCTTCGGCATGGCTTAAAGAAACTTTGTTGAAATACGACTTGGATGTTCGGGGAAGGATTAAGGTCGATGAAAACTTGAGAGTCGGGGGTCGGAACAACATTTTTCCCATTGGAGATATTATAGATATTCCGGTAAGTGTTTGCCGTTAGCAGCATATTCTATTTTTCCCGTGCCAAGATAATCTTATCTAGTGATGCATCATGCTTTGGGTCCACAGGAGTAAGCAAACAAAATGAAGGTTTCATTTCAGAGAAACCGCTGTTAATTGTTTGATTGATTTTTGTATTACTCGTGTAATTAAAGTTTCCATACATTTATATATTTAGTCAATCAACTATTCATAATGGTGATTCATATTTGTCAAAATTAGGGACAAACAAGATTTTTCAATACACTAAGTTTTAGCACTGGAATCCAGCCAAAGTTGTCTATGGCGGAAGGCCAATAGCCCACCATGTAAACACGTCATTGCGGCCAATGGTGCCGCCATGACAGGCATCCCTTCACAAATTGCCTATGGCTGTTGTAAGAAATTCTATCACGCCATTCCACCAAGGTGGCGCCATGACCGGCGTGAAACAACCTTGAATCCAGCACTGGTTTTTTCAGTAATGAATTCATCAAGTACTTTAGTGTTCAATAACTTTGCACATTGATAAAACGTATACAAATTAATCAGAAGTTACGCCAATTGCTTAAGTGAAAGTACTAAGTTTTTATAATAGCTCTTACATGTTAGGATTTAGGAACTGACAATAGAAATAGGGAAAATAGAATGAACAAGCAGAAAAATTAGAAAGAATTCTTCTCCAATGGTTTCTCCTTCACAAAGGGTTCTCTCTTTCATACAAAATTTCTTATATTTTGAATGAACTCTTCCAACTCCCGATCCCCCAATTTTACAATTGATACCCCCTAGCTAATTGACCGCCCCCGCCACCACACTATCCTAACCATAATGTTAGAATATTATGTGTCTACTTATTATTTGATTCCAAGTCCATGCTAGAGTTAACTATCTTATATATTCCTTTTTCAGAAATGTTTGCATTCCTGTGTTGATAAGACTCCTAAAATAAAATGCAGGACCAGGACCTTCAACTGATGTTGAGCTCATGAAATCTGCAAGATCAGTCACCAAGGTTCATAGTTCCGTGAATGACTCAATTGATGTGGCTGAATCACTCTTGGACACTGGATCGGGAAGACTGGCTGCTCCTCTAGACAAGGATGTTAAAAGAAATGGTACTTCTGATCATAGCGAAGTCACTAGTCCCAACAAAGATTCTGAGCAACGTATGCATACTGGCAGCCCAATAAGACTTCTTCAAGATTACGCTTCTGATGAAACTTCAGATAATGAAGATGAAAAAGGCTATATAAAAGATGCTAATAATTTTTTACAGTCTCTGCAGGCGCTGGTCCTGTTGTTCCGGATCCCCATAAAGATTGAAAGAGTAATTTCGAGACTGAAATTGGATGTAGAACTCCTTCTTGTAGTCAAATGGACATTGGGCTGCTCTCCAAATCATCACAGAATAATTCGGAAATATCACTGTGTTTAGTTCAAGAGTCGGAGGAAACATTTAAAAGATCAGTCTCACGTACTGGCGATGGATGTGTTGAGCCTAATCATGAAAATCAGGTGTCTGTTAATTTTGCTTTGAAGGTTTCCAAGGAAAGACGGGTTAGGTAATACTGGCTTTGACATTGATAGTAAGAGTGGTACTGCTGAACATAAACGTGAGAAGGAAACCTCAAAGTTTGAACCAACTGTTCTGAAAGTAGATGAATTCGGGAGGCATAAGAAGAATATACAGATAGTGACTCTGATCAATCTCGCAGTCATCAGACTAAGAAGAAGAGCAAGAGAGATAGAAGCCGGAGTCACAGCCGGTCTCGATCTCCTCTAGACACAAGGAGTAGGAGGAGAAGAAGTGGTCCTCGGAGGAGAAAGGATAGAAGAAGCCACTCTCGCAGGTATGTACTTCCGTAGTGCATTGTAGGATGCCTGATTACCTTCTATTAACTTGAGCATTGTCTACAAACAAACAGGTTATGTAGGATACACGAGCTATCTTTTCCCATGTTATTTTGTTGTATGAGTTGAACCTCAGCTAAAACCTCCATCTGTTAGTTGATGATTTACTACTTACTAGCATCAATATTTTTTATTTCCCGTATCATACTCAATTATCTGTGATACACCGATACTCTCCAATGCACTGTTGATATGTGTTAGTGCAGTATTGGAGACCACAACAACAACCAAGCCCTATCCCACTAAGTGGAACCAGCTACATGGATAGTGCAGTGTTGGAGACCATTTAAAAAATAATATTCTGATACTCTTGAATATGCCATTGACATGCTCCCGACATGCCGTTGACAACTCATTCTTCATGACTCTTCACATTTCAGATACATATTTTATAGTGCATGTTGAAGCTTCACAGATTAATTGCAACAGATATAATTTATATCACCACTTTGCAACATATGCAATTAATATCTCAGATATTAATCTCCGTTTTTGCTATTACACACACACACATTAATTGCAACAGATGCAATGTATATTACCCATTGACTAATTTTTCACTTATTTCATATTCTCATCACTATTTTCAGTCATATTGTTGAAATGCAGTTTTATATATTTTATTTTTCTATTTTGTGAATTGGGATACTATATCATATTTTGTGGATTTTTTTACTTTGTATTTGTATGCTAAATATATTGCATGCTATATTTTTTGAGGAATGTCTTATCTGATACATTAAATAATACAATTATGAAGATAGGATGTAGAGCTTTTGAGCTCATCACTATAATAATACAATTATGTGTCTACAATGGTGGAAAACCGTAAATGAAAGAGATAAACCAGAGTTCTATGAACTCCTAATCCAAAGCATAGTTCCTAACCAGAGAGAAACTCTCCTAACAACTTTCTAACAATATTCATGAATGAGTTACACAATACCCTCCCCTCCCTTTTATAATAGAACTATCCCTAAAATCAAGGAAATATATCAACTAACTCTTATTGCCTGTGCTTCTACAACCTTCTAGAATGTGTCTTATCTTAGTGTTCTATCACATATCGTATCTAATACTCATAATGTATCTTTGGATCGTAGTTGAGGATTGATTATCTTTCTTACATTTCTAGTCCTGGATCTTGATCACTTCAATTACTCCTTTGAAGAATATTTTATTTATAACTTTTCCACTTTTTTTTGTTGCAGCTGGTCGCCTCGTCTCCGTAGAAGCAGGAGTAGGTCTCCGATCTTAAGACGTTCAGGTGACGTTCATGGTGAGAATGTAAGAAGGGACAAAGCTCAAGGCTCAAGGCTTTGATTTCTTACGTAGAAAGTTCTATCGTGGAGCATTGTGTAGGTTCTCTCATCATGAACCTGACAAGAATGCAACTTCAAGGCGCTCAAGGAATAAACATGATGTGGAACTTTATTCTCGTGAACATGATGGAGTCAGATTTTAGGACATAGATCTTCACCAGAATATAACTGGCCAGGATGTAGCGCAAAGAAAGGAAGATTTCGAGTGCTGTGCTGTTGTGTCGTGTCTACTACCTTTGGTATTGATGGTCAATCGGTTAATAGCAATCCAAGCTCTAAAGGTATCAGAGAGGTTTCTCCTAAGGTGCAGAGAACCTTAGTAGATAGAGAAAAGCCCAAGATTTCCTGTAAATTCTCATCAGCAGCACTTGGTTGATGACTTTCAGCCTGAAGCTTTAAGTAGTGCTAGTGCTTCTAAACCATCTGGTGGTACATCTAAAGATGTTATTCCCTCGGAAGATTGTTTATTTGTTCAGAAACTACAATCGAATGTTTCCGTTGACGTTCTAGAACATTCTGGTAGTACATCTAAAGATATTATTCCCTCGGAAGATGGTTCATCTGTTCAGAAACTACAGTCCAATGTTTCCGTTGAAGTCCCAGAACATTCTGGTGGTACATCTAAAGATGTTCTTCTCTCGAAAGATGGCTCATTTGTTCAGCATCTACAGTCCAATGTTTCCGCTTCCAGAACATTATGGTTACCAGTCTGAGCTTCTAAACGCGGCCTGCATGACTGATTTGTTATCTGATAAAAGATCAATAATTTCTGCTGTTGTGGTTTCTGGTAGTGACCCTTTACCATATATGTTACCATCTACACAACTACAGTCAGCCACTAGTTCTGTTGGTCCATGTGTAGCATCCGAGCCAGCTTCTAAAGAGTTACCTCCACAAAGTGTTTCATCAGTGGCATTCCCACTTCATATTACCCATTGCCTGCTTTTGTTGGTTTACATTCCCTGGGTGAAAATGTTGTGCATATGCCAAAATTGTAAGCCAATATAGTGTGATGCAGCAAAATGTATTTTGCTTTATCAGTCAAATTTATTGTCATGTTAAGGTGTTGATATTGGAATGTAATCGCTCAACTAACCGAAAATATGAACAAGTATTGACTCGAGCAATAAGAGGGAAATTTCGACAAGGATTTATTTAAATTATGTAGTAAGCTTGAATATAATCATGGAGGAGTTGGACCTTTCATCATATTGAAAATCACAAACAAGTTTTGTCATGTGCCTCAGATCACATGTTTGGTATAGTACATTGGCCTGCTAAGCCCCTTGTGGAAGCTAGTTTCAGAAGGAGCATTGGTATAGTACATGGCCTTGGTCAGATCTTTGTGTCGAAGACCTTTTGCACCAACAAAGGCTTGGAACGAACCTGTGATCTGATGCATACTCCCAAATTCTTTGTATAATACTATTATTAACACCAAACTATTTTCCTCAAGTAAATAAAACAATATCATTAAGTATCCTGACGATGCGATTTCTTCTTTGGTGAAGTCAACTTGTAAGCTTGCCATGACTCAGTTAGTTGACACCACACATCTCCATGTCAATTTCCTTCCAACTTCACACCAACTTGGAACTTTATCTGGAATTTGCAAGTTCTTCCTCGAGTTAAATTGTTATTGTGGTGTGCCTATCGCAAATGTTTGCATATTGGTCGGTTTCAAACTAAGGGAGTTTGATGCTCTTCATATTGTTGTCACTTTTCCTTTACGGTTCATTGTTTGCTATTTGCACTCATTAACAGTTCCATCAAGCTGTTGTACCATAAAATTGTCAATTTTGGTATGAACTTTACCATAAAATTTGATTGAAATCCTGCAAAATGAGAAACTCAAAAAAATTAGGCATAATTAACAAACAATAAAGTTGAAATGAAGAAATAGCATACATGCAATGTAACTTACTTTTATATTAGGCTTAAATATTGCACTCGTCCCTGCAAATATGCCTCGTTTAAGTTTTGGTCCTGTAAAAAAAAAAAATTGTTTTTGGTCCCTGCAAAATTTTTTGTTTTTTAAAAATAGTCCCTGACCCCATTTTTGTGATGACTTGTATACGTGGCACATGATGACTGGACCCATTTTGTAGTTTTTGGTCCCTGCAAAATATTTTGTTTTTTAAACAGGTCCCTGCA
>Ga0315913_1009666_pt1 | contig 11258 bp, 4 predicted proteins | sample MpolsnodulesMG_FD_207736 | JGI IMG/M metagenome (GOLD analysis project Ga0315913, IMG submission 207736) | Medicago polymorpha root nodule microbial communities from Los Angeles, California, United States - small nodules | ecosystem: Host-associated > Plants > Roots > Nodule | place: USA... | reverse complement strand
TAATGCTGGAAAGAGAGAAATTCAAATTCAAATCAAGAAGATAGAAGGTCACCAAAAGTTGGGGGAAAATAACATAACATTAATTACACATGTAAGGCTCACTAAAGAAGCTAGGTTAAGAAGCTTAAGAGGGAAATTTAACTTTGGATTAGGGTTAAGCATCTTCTTATTCTATAAGCTTATAGAATAAGAAGATACTACCATTCCCACCTATAAATACCCCTCCATACTTCCTTAATTCCTCACACCATATCACTTTCTCCCCCTCCTCACTCTCTCCCTCTCTTTCTCTTCTTCTTTTTTGCTTCTATAGTCTCTAGGCTAGTTTTACCCCTTTAGGTATATAGTGAGTAGCCTTGTTGGGGTAAATCGTGGTCAGTTGGGTTGGGGAAAAAGACATCATCCCTTGAGGTAAAATTAGGTTTGCTTCCTTTTACTCCCAAAATCTTTTTACCGTGGGTGAAAAGAGTCATCCTGGGTGTTTAAAAGGAACCAAATTTAAATTTACCTCAAGGGATCTTGATGTCTTTTTCCCCAACAGGACTGATCACTATTTGCCCCAAGAAGGCTGCTCGTCGTATACCAAAGAGGGTAAAAAGAACTTTTTACCCCAAGAGGGTAAAAAGAAAATAAGTAGATTACTAAATTCAAATAAATTATATGTATCATCTATTGTAATGTATGAATGATATTAATAAAATGGAGTTATATTTATTATTTTTTTTTTATTTGTAATTATATTTGCATTTATTTTATGTTTATGATTATGTATTGAATAAATAAATATTGAATAAATAAAATCAAATTTATTTTCTAATTTTGTATTTAATGAATAAATAAATTAGAATAAATATTGAATTAGAATAAAATCGAATTTATTTTCTAATTTCGAATTTATTTTAAGTGCTTAAATAAATTAGAATTTATTTTCTAATTTCGAATTTATTTTAAATGCATAAATAAATTAGAATATAGAACATAAATAATTTAGAATAAAGTGAACAAATAATTTAGAAAATAAATAATTTAGAATAAAGTGAACAAATAATTTAGAATAAAGTAAATAAAATAATTTGAAAATAGTAAATAAATTTTAAGAAAAAACTACTGTGCACCACTTAACTAACGCCACGTAACTTAACTTGCGCATTGTTTTACACTTGCGCAAGTTAACTAGCGCAGGAGCATTTTGAGCATGGCTGCAGGGCGCGAGTGTTTTGTGCTGAGGAAGAGAAAAATCTTAATTCTTAACACCACCGAGAGCCCAACAATTGAAAGCCATAAAATATTTTGACCATAAACCAACAAGTTGGGAAATTTCTCTTCGGACCCCTTTACTTGCTCACACGCCCCTTAAAATTCCAGAACAACCTTTCATACAACGATTGAGAGTTAGGATTTGATGGGATCAAAAGATATATCCCACTCGCTGTATCGACATATATGTTCCAATCTATTTCAGAATAACATCATATTGGATGGTTCAGTTTCTCATAATTTAACAATAATCGATATTTGTCTTTCTCCATTCTATAATATTTGTTTAGTTGATGTTGTGGAGATTCAATGCCTAATAACCTTGTCTCTTGCTTTATGTTTTATTTTTCCATTGATAAAAAAAATATAAAAATATCAAGGCCTCGTGGGGTGGAGGGGTTCACTATTCATTTGATGGGTTATGATCAGTTTAGTCTTTAACCTATTAACAGTAGAGATTAAATTTGTTGATATTCTCTCTTAATTGGTGGTGGTCTTTGGTCAAGTCATCAAAATGATTCCAACACACGGAAGATAGAAACTCCAAGGTCTTAAGAGTCTTTCTTTGAACCTTGAGACTACACATTCAAACTTAGAAAATGTGAAGATGTTATTTACAAGAGTTCTTGTAAATTCAAGCATTGACTAACCATTATCTCTCTTGAAGTGTTTATGCAACATTCTTCTCGTATAAATAGAAGGAATTGTGAGGAGTTTCATAATACTAAGAGTTGCAATCCAAGAGTGATAGTAAGATAGAGTTCTAAAAATTCTCTTCGAGAGAAAGAGTTTTGTTTCCATCATAATTTGGTAAGAGTTGAAAGATATTCTCTTGTATCAAGATAACTATAATTATTATATATAATCCTACTTTTCTATATATAGTGGAGATATTTTATTGAACTTGGTCCTATGGTTTTTCGTTTCCCATTGACAAGGTTTTCCATATAAAGGTTCTTGGTGTGACTTTACTACTCTATTTTCTTTGTTTTTGCTCATGCTTAGTGTCAATTTTGACTTCACATATGAGGGGAATTTTGCATGCATTTTCCAACATTTTATATACTCTACGTGTTACTCATTATATTTATATATATTGTTTAAAAATTAAAGTAAAGGGAGGGTGATAGTTGCCGGTGAAGGTTTAGTTAGTTGGTAATGAGTCAACTCATACCCCATAAGGTGTAGGTTTAACTCCGCCGTAAACGGAGGACCGTTTTGATGAATGATCTATAAGTATTTTTGTTAGTACTTGTGGAACTTTGAGACCTGCCTTGACTGTGATAAGTCTCTGAAACCCAACTTACATTAACTTCTTTTTCCAAAGATTATGACGAAATTGATTGTTTTACTCAAATATTATTTATATTTAATGGTTAATACTACAAATTTATGTATGTATTGCCTTTGGATATGAAGTATAATTCTCTCAATGAAAAGAAAGGATCCTATCTTGTATGACCCACATCCAGTAGAGAATCGAGATCGAGCTAATAAATTCATAGTGATGTGAATTTGTGACACAGCCATATATCTATATGGTTTTTGCAATGATTTCCAACAAAGCTTAATCCAGTGGAAAAAAAAGTTTGTTTAGATTCTTCTCTATCATCTTTGCTTTCTTTCTTACAGTACCAAGTGTACCTATATATAATAAGATAATATAAATAATCTAAGCTCTTGTGACATAATGTTAATCAAGAGACATGTATGAGACATGGGTTTGATCACTCTTTACTTAAACTGAAAGGTTATTATGAGTATTTAATAATATTATTATGTATATAAATTAATCAATTACTTGGTAAACGGAGGCAGATGTCTTGGACTGACATCTTTTAAAAATGTATGAAACTCAAATTACCCTACTATATAGGTCAAAGATTAAAAGGAGTAAAGGAAAGTAATAATCGAATATACCATAGGTAGTAGACTATGTTCCTAATAGATATATATCATTAGAGTTCAGTTATCAATTATTACTCATGATGTTGATCCCACTCCAAACATGACAATTATTGAGTGAAACAACAATTTGATATATTTCAAATTGTAGAGGTCCTATAATTTGGTCCGTACAATTACAAAATGATCAAGAATCATGTTAACATGTGTCTAAAGACTTAAATACATGTTTGAGATTTCACAAATAGCATGTATTTATTGAGAAAAAATTAATTCATATGGAGTATTCAACTTTTTAAGAAATCAACTGATACAAAGATATAATAAAAGTCGGTAATAACATTTGATACATATTGAGACTCAAGTTTAAACAAGTAGTTCTCCATTTTTATCATTTATACTTTGTTTTCGAGTTTCGAAGAAAAGTTGAAGAGGACTATGGAAAGAAGAAAAATGAGTAAGTAAAAGAAATAGAAGACATTGGAATGAAAATATTTTGGAGGTTCATTTTTCTTCCTAATACAAAATTCTCCTCATTTGAAGGAATTCAAAAATTGTATTGGAGGAGAGTTTTGAAGGTCTTTTAAGGTTTATATGATTTTTTCATATTCAATATATGTTTTTAGAATATTCTTAAAATTCAAAATATATTAGTCATAAACATGAATTTATCATTCTTTAAAAAAATCAAATTTTTTGAAAGATTTGTTCTTTTTCCTCCGTATATCTCACCCCTTAAAACTCTCCCTTTCCCCTTTCAAAAAATAAATTTGTCTCATTCCCCTCTCCTTCAAACTCTCGAACAAAACTTTTGTGAGCGTCCGCGTGACTTTTTAGAACAAGATAAAATCATCAATCAAGTCTTTTTATTTATCATCTATCATTGTCTGAAATGTTTAACGGACAGGTTAATGAGGAGCATGCTAATTAGTTGGAATATATTTTTAAAATTTGTTCAAAGTTTTGTTGATTTCTAATTTGTGGTCTATATTCATCATAATTAAATGGTTTCATCAATTTAAAAGATCAAATTGACCGATCATTGGTTCACGACAATATCAAGAACCAAAATGGTGATAAACTCCACAATATATATTGCTTAAACTTAATTATTTTATTATTTGAACGATGATTAGTTTGTACTCAAAACAATGTTACTATTTTTAGAATATTCACTACAAAGTATATGCATATATAATTTAAAAAGAAACGTGTCTAGTTAAATTGAGAATGAGTAGTGTAATACTATCAAAGATAGAGACTTTTATGAGGTTGCCATTTCATAAAATAAAATAATGATCAAAAGAAGGGGAAGGAAGTGTTGTTCAAGCAAAAAGATGATGCTGCCATTTTACTATTTTAGGTGATGCATCACTTTCAGAATTCACTCAGGCCAGAGTATATGTGGATATGGTACTAACGATATGTTTGTTCAATGGTGGCAATTTTAAATTGATTGTACACTAACTATCCTAATCTCAAATTCTCAATGTAATGTAATAGCTGGCAATTGTTGTCATGAAGAAGTTTTACATGTGGTGCTACAATAGATTGATCATTAAGAATCGTATAAAATTGCGGCATCGATCAACGTATTGATAAGTTGATTAATTTGACAAATTTACAAAAAGAAAAAAATGTATTAAGTGAAAGAGTTTAAAAGCAGTGGATTGCCGGTTCAAAGCAATTTTGTACATATAACTAATGAAAACACTCATAAGTGGAAGAGGACAAATACATAGCTCACAAGTGTTTTTTATTTTTTAATCTAATGTGGCAATTCTGAGTGTTTTTATCGGTTGTATATACAAAGTTGTTTTGAACCGACGGTGCACCACCTTTAAACTCTAAGTAAAAACAATACACTATAGTTTAGATTAATGAATCCTCGTCGGGATATAAGTGATCTCTAACATAAAAACATAAAAATAACAATTTAAAATAATTAATTAATTAACTGCTTTTTTTATGAATCAAGAGAGCAAGGAAGACATCAAGGGGAAGCTAGACATTAATAAACTAATTCTATATAACAAATTAAAAAACTAATATCGATTACAATCATTCTTGTTGTGTCAAACTAGATATTCATCCAAGTTCCATATCGGGTAGTGAGACGAAAAAAGAGGTTGAAGGTTATAATAAATATAGGGAGGTATATTGAGATTTCTTCACCACAACATCTCTCGTATACTGGATGTACTAGGGATTTGTATAGTTGTGTGTCACAAAAGAGTTTGCAATTTCTCTATGCAAAAATTATAATTGAGATACCGAGTCAAGATGTCTTGTAAAGAATGTAGTAACATTCACAACCCTGTTATTGAAAACATATCAAATACATAACAATTCACGGTGTCCCATAACACCATTGTAAGCTCCACCGAATATTATGTGTGCCATAACGTTTTGGACATACTCGAAATAGATTTTTAATGTATGCTTGATAAATGCCATAAATTATTTAAATTACATGTATAATTGAGGCACTTATTAACTTATTTTGTAAGTTATCTCATGTAAAAGCTCCAAATTAATAGATAAATAACAATTTTTTCTTTTTACACCTAATGCGAACCATTTTCATAGGTAAACTCACTTGCCATGGGATTTAAGATCAAAAAGGAAGGAAAAATATGTCAAGAGGCTCGCTAAGTGAGGCAAGTCTGAGAGTCGAAGAAACCTGGATTTGAAGGTGTGGCTAAGCGAGCTAGAGCCTCGCTAAGCGGACCTAATCCTCGCTAAGCAAGATAATGCGGTTTGCGGATTCTCAGTGCTGATATGGAAGAAACCCAATTGTGAAGAAAGGCCACCTCACTAGCGAGCTTATGTTTTCTGAAGTAGTATAAATAAATGACAGGGAGATTACACTTCCCAGACACAGAAAAACAGAGAAAAAAAATGTAGAGCAAATCTACAACAAGGAGATTGAAGGTGGATTCACAGCAATTGTTGAGAAATCAACCATTGACCTGCATATAGGCTAACATACACGAGTATTTCATGGTAGGTCCTTTCATAAGATTCTTTAATTTGAATTGCATTACCTCATTGTCCACACTAAAGGCGAGCCTTCCATTCTTGTGGTTTATGACTGCTCTTGTTGTAGTGAGAAAGGGTCTACCTAAGAGGATTCAGATTGAATGATGGATGTTCAATTACCATGAATAGTTAAAACTATTAGCTTAGGATTGAATGATGATCCTCCATGAAATTGTATGAACCATGTGATCTTGATGTTCTTTTCTAATGCAATTCAAATTATGTTTATTTAATATATTTTGTTCTTAATGTTTTTCAATTTCACATCAACTTTGAATTGACCTAGGTTGTGAATCACTACTAGCCCTAGGTTTTGTAACCTGGTCTAGATATTATTATTATTATTATTATTATTATTATTAGTGTGATTTAGGTTAACGTTCCTTAACGTTTTTGATAATATGAGTTTCACCTACGAGATTAGAGTTCTATATTAGAATAAACGAGATATCTTAGCATAGTCGGACTTAGTTTACCTTGTTAGATGTCATGAATATGAACCTTGAATTGTGAATTGGATTAGACACTAGATTGACCAAACAAGGAAACATAAGGGATTCAGAAAACTATAATCGCTCACCATCATTCTGTTTTGAACTATCAATTATTTAAGTATTGCTTTAATTGCTGAGTAAAAACACAATCCTTTGTGGATACAATTTTTTACCTATCACTTTTTTACTTGTGTGATTTTGTATACTTGCTGAATTTGTCCATCAGAGAGTCTTTATAAATAGTTGGCAAAGATCCTAGCTAAAATTCTAGGAGTTGCAATGGATTCTCTTATTTTGAGTAATCAATCAGCTTTCTTGAAGGGGAGATGCTTGGTAGACGGTGTCTTGGTGGTTAATGAGGCAGTCGGTCTTGCGAAGAGGAAAAACATAGAGGGCATGATCTTCAAAGTAGATTTCAAAAAACGTATGATTCAATTATTTGGAATTTTTTGGACTACATGTTATCAAGGTTTGGGTTTGATGGCGGGTGGAAAGGTTGGACGTGGGTTTGTATTTGTTCTGATTATTTGTCATTGTAGGTTAATGGTTGCCCTACAGAGGAAGTTAATATTAGTAGAGGTTTGAAACAAGGTAATCTATGAGCTCCATTTTTGTTTCTTTTAGTGGGTAAGGTGATTCAAAATGGCCACTTCAAGGGATTTAAGTACCCTAATTCGGAGGTCTTGGTATCTCATTTTCAATATATGGATGACACTTTGTTTATAGGAGAAATCTATTTTTAGGAGAAAGCATGTGTTGAAAAATTGTGGGTGATAAAAGTTGTTTTAGGTGGTTCAAATTGATATCCAGGTTGAAGGTAAATTTCTCAAAAAGTAGGATATTCAGCCTTCTTTTTGCATTTTAAAGTGGGAAATCTCCCATTTATTTATCTTGGTATTCCGGTGGGATCTAATCCTAGGAGAACGTCAACATGAAAACTAGTTGTGGAGGTAATCGAGAAAAGGCTTCATTCTTAGAAAAATATGTTTGTAAGCCTAAGGGGAGGGTAATGGTCAATATAACGCTACTAGGCTCAATACTAATTTTATATTTCGCTATCTAATTTACCGAAATGTGCGTGGATTAAGATTTCCCAGTTGCAGAGGAAAATTTGTGGAGAGGGGTGAAAAGGGAGAGAAAAAGTGTTGGGCTTAGGGGAGCAAAGCGTATAGGCCAAAGAGGATGTAAGTCTAGGAAGAAAAGATTTAAGATGGTTCAACAAAGTTTTACTCTCTAAATGAGCTGGATGCTTTTAGGGGATGGTGGGTCTTTGCCGAAGGAAGATTTTAAGGCTAAGTATGGGGGAGTGGAGAAGTATTGTGATTATTCTTTGTTGGAGTCTCCGCCATTGGCATATTTATGGTGGAGGGATTCATATAGTTTAGGCAAAGTTGAAAATATGGAGGGGGAGACTACTTCTTTAAAATTGTGAGGAAAAAATAAGGAAAAGTGGTAATACTCTTTTTGGCACGATAAGTGGGTTGAAAATTTGCCTCTTTGTATTCTTTTCCCAATTCTTTATTTGGTGTTGGAACAACAAGGTAGTCTTGTGGCGGATAGAGGGTAGTGGGTTGAAGGTTGTTGGTATGGGAGATTCAAGTGGAGGCGTCCTTTGTTTGTGTGGTAGGAGAAACAACTAAAATTTGTTATGAAAGTGGTCACTCTAATTGCACTTGTGGAGGAAGAAGATGATTGGATATGCTTGAATGAAAATCAAGGTATTTTCACAATGAAAGCTGTTTTTCCTTTCTTACTTGATAAAAAAGATTCATTTTCTTCTTTGGGATCAAGAAAGGGGGTGGTTTTGGAGAGGTTATAGAATAGTCTCGCTTCATCTAAAGTGATCATTTTTTTCTTGGCAAATGTGTTTATGCAGTTTTCCAACTAAAGCAAAACATTTTAAGAGTGAAGTCTTAGGTGGAGGCTAAGATACCTCTTGTGTGTGGTGTCTGGGAGTAGAGAGATCGGAATATCACTTGTTTGCAAAAATATAAATTCTCCCGATCCATTTGGAGTGAAATTATTTATTGGTTTAGGGTGGTTTTGGTAGTCTCGGTGGATCTTTTGACTTTGTTGAAAAGATTTTGTTTTAGTTCATCTAATCGGAAGTTAGTGAAAGTGTTGCTTTTAATTTGACATTCAGTTCTTTTGACTATCTAGAAGACGAAAAATGATAGTATTTTACGGGCAAAGAATTCTTTGTATTTGTAGATAGGTTGGGAGGTATTAGGTTTTTTTTTTTTTATGGGTAGAACACTACTTGTATTGTATGCTTTTCTGCAGATTTAGTACCTCTTGTACTTATCTCTTCAAAGGCCGATTCTTAATATATATGGTTAAATATGTTTTTAATTAGTCCCTACAAAATTACAAGCTTTTAAGTTTAGTCCCTACAAAATTTTTATTCACTTTTAGTCCCTATTTACATTTTATAGAGACTATTTTGGAGGACTAAAAGTGTCCATTTTTTGTAAAAAGTTTTCAAAATAAAGACTATTCTTACAAACTACAATATTATGGAGGAATAAAATTACCATTAAAATTTTATAAGGACTAAACTTAAAAGCTTGTAATTTTGTAGAGACTAAAAATATATTAAACTCTAACCAGGATAGTACCTACAATGATATTACTTGTACACATGAATTTCAATCCCACAAAGTTAAACCTTATACTTATACTACAACATAAATTTTGGGAGTCATATATAATCTGGTTCTATTTAAAATGCTTGAAGAAATTTATTATTTTCTCTACCAAACTTTTCGTTAAAAAAATTTCTGAGGTAAGTCGACAATATTGCTCATTTGTTAGCTATAACGATGATGTCCGATACTAGTCATTATACTTGTTTTGATTATATTACAATGCATATTATGACTACTTTAATGAGTACTTAATTTCTCTCTCTCTAAACACATATATTTAGAACTCACGTTATTTATTCGTAAAATCTGAAATTATTTTAGTATATGTTGCTCTTTAGCCGATGCATTATTATAAAATTAAGAACATAAAGTTTTAATATTTGAAATTTGTTTACTCATTTTTTTTCTTTCCATTTTTTATCAATAGTAAGTTATTTTTTTTCCTTTTCTTTTGAAAAACTAAAAATATCATAGAGATGAACTAGAAACCCCAACCTGTCGATCACGCACTTGAGATTGCACCCTCAAAGATAGACATAAACAGACACGGACACTGCCTTTCCTACACTCTCTGAGCTAAAGGTAGAAACAAACCCTATCGATCCATGTTATCATCTCCAATCACCACACGCTACTCTAATTGGCTTGGGACCACATACAATTATGCCAACGTACAAATAATTATGGTGTATGCTTATTTCTACACTCAACTTGGTTTATTAGCCGACTATTAATAAACCACCATGCACCCTTTTCACCAACATGCCCTAATAATGTTCTCTACTTCTACCTCTACTTTTGCTTTACAAACAACTCTTATGATTGTAGGGTTTCATAGTCAACATTTTCATTTAATGTAGTCACAAATTTTCCGCATTCAGGGGCGGAGCCACCCCAGTTAGCTTGGGCACTAGCCCATGCTCAACTTTTACTTTCTTTGTAGCAAGCCCAGCCATTACTATAACCTCTCGCTTTTCCTGCGGATTTTTGTGTAAATTCCGCAGGAAACACATTTCGTGCGGATTTTACCAAGGATTTAGGCTCCCAGGTACCTTCGTGGGTAATTGTTTCCTAATTAGGATTTTAGGATCCGCAGGAAATGTGCAATTATCCGCAGGCAAAAAGTAACATTATATGGGAAGTCTATAAAATTATTTGCAGGAAATGTGCAATTTTTGCTCAGGCTCTATAAAATTTCTGGCTCCGCCATTGTTCGCATTCACTTGATCTTTATATCAATCAAATAGTGTTTGTATCAAGATCAAACGAGCTAGATATTTTAGAGTTTAGAAAATAAATTGTTAATTTCTTGATTCAATATTCATCGATAAATTGACTGCATGAATGCAAAAATTTGTGGTCGTAGCAAATCCAAATTCTCGGGGCATGTTTATGAAATTTAGAGGTTTATAATATTTGTATGCATACCCTCAAATATCTCAAATCTATGTTTGAGTAATTTTGAACATGTGGTTGTGATGGAGACTGGATATCGTTGTAATGATGCAAACCTTTGATATTTCGACAAAATACATAAAGAGGTTGATGCAAATGCAATTGCAATTATGATTGCATTTTCTGATTTTTACAAAAACATATGATTGTTTGAGAAACCTTTAAATCACATTCGCAATTACAGTTGCCATAACTACTGTTCAATCAATAAGGGAAAATAATTTGTGATGAAAAATAACGTATAGAATTTATTAGGTATATTCTATGGTGAAGTCATTAAAATGACTTTTTTAGTAAAGTTAACACTATAACATTAAAAATGTAATGAGTAACACCCCATTGTTTGTACATGACATCAAAAGTTCAGTCCTCATAGTATCATCAATTCATCAGATATATAAGATTACACTTAATCTAATTTTATTCTACCTTATTATAAGTGTAACACCCCACAAAG
>Ga0315913_1009665_pt1 | contig 11258 bp, 6 predicted proteins | sample MpolsnodulesMG_FD_207736 | JGI IMG/M metagenome (GOLD analysis project Ga0315913, IMG submission 207736) | Medicago polymorpha root nodule microbial communities from Los Angeles, California, United States - small nodules | ecosystem: Host-associated > Plants > Roots > Nodule | place: USA... | reverse complement strand
AGAAACCTTTGCAACTTCAAAGAATAATTGATGAAGCAGAAAGGGTTAACAATTGTATTTCACTTCTAGAGTGGCTATTTCTATGTGCTTTTCTGAAGGATAGTCAGCTGGAGATATCTTAAAGCTTTCTGATAATTAAAGAAACCCATAAACCAGAAGTCGAAACCATCCACAATGACTATTTCTAGGTACTTTTCTGAAGCTTTCTTCACATTTTGACTTTGGTTAACATGCTGAATCTTTTCTTGTGGAATAGAGACCTAAAATAGTTAAAACAAGTTAACGTTAACGATACATGCTGGCCGAAATAGTAAACAAAGTAAGAGTGGAGAAATAGAGAGCGTTAACATGAACATTTAAGCAAAAAAATCACCTTATAGCGGACTCTACTCAATTCTCCTTTTGGTGAAGAGATCTTGATTGATTTCTCACTACAAAAAGCAACTTTGTGAGTGGAAATGAAAAGGAGGCCAGAAATAGGACCTGATGTGGTTGATAAGTAACACTGTGATGCTTTCAACAACTTTTCTCCTTCTTTGACACTAAAAAGTTCCATAAATTTTTTTTCTACTCCTCCAACCTGAAGACTTTTGGCTCCTAGCCTCAATTTCCCTTTTACTGTATCTGTTATTTGTGGTCCAAGTCTCACTGCAGGGTAAAATAACAGTTTCAAGCGATCAGTTACAACTTCACTATATTTTGCAATCATGTCAAAATATGCATTATACCTACTTTGGAAGCAATGGCATAATATTTGGATTTTCATAAAGTACTATCACAAAGTGCTTGTTTCATGCCTTGAAACTAAGCAAAAGTGAAAAATTGAAAATAAGTCTTCCAAGATTACATATCATGCTCTCGGACGCTATGTGCAAAATCATCAGCTTTTTCTCCAAACATGTTCATCTTAGTCAGAACTGGATTTAATTTACTTGAATATATAAAAAAAGACCATGATCAATAATATTAAATTTGAAAGAAGTATTTGATGAAATATAGATTTAGTAATGTAGATGTGTCCTACCCTTCTTTGATTTTGTGATAGACTTACAGTATTTGTCGGTAGAATCAGGCAAGTATCTCTTTGAGGGCTTCCCAGTCGGATAAGTTGAGCTGCATAGAAATTCCATTTAGTAGCTCTTGAAGAAATGAGGTATTCATTTCAGTGTGCATAGCAATACGCCACATTGATCAGTTCAAATAATAATAACGAAATATAGTTATTCCAAGTTCAAAAGGCTGTGATAAGACATATACCTTTAGGGAATCAAACAATTACAATAAACACCAACAAATGGGACCAAACACACCTTCTCAGTCCTTAACAACCTTAATAAACTTGGACGATTTCTTGGACCTCTTCACAGCAACCTCATCAAAGTCTTTCATGAGATTCCTCTTGGTAGTAAGACTGGGTGAACCAAAATCCAGATTCTCATCATCGTTCAAATCAGGGGTAGAGATAGCCTCAAGAGACAAAATCCTCAGTCTATGAAGCATCAACAGAGCCAACAATCTTCTCAGCATCACCAACCTCATCATCAAGTGAAACAGTCGACGCCTAAATGATAAATTTAGGTCCATTGAAAAACATAGCCTTGAACAATTCAATAATAGCTTCATCAGTGAGAAACAATTCAATAATAGCTTCTTCAATACAAACCCTTCTCACCCTATAATTTGCTTGTATACTTAAAAAACAAAACACTTCAAAATATATGTATACTTGCTCCTTAGATTAGATGAAAGGGACCAATTAAAAAGGATTAACATTTTGGAATTAAATTTGATCCAACAAATCTTTCTATGCAAGGTAAAGAGAACTAAAAAAAGTAATAATTCAAAGAGAAAATTGAGCAAATTACGGAAAATAGCTGCATAAACATTCAAACAACTCCATCCCTGATAAAAGTGAAACTAACCATGGCAAATTGATTGCTAATAGCTATTATAGATGAAAGAAGATACAATACGCATATAATGCACAAAATGTTCATGATGATTCCAAATTTATATCGTCCATAGTAACTTTTGGGTAGTCCTCATAGCCCATAATGCTATTTATCCGGATGCGTGTATTTGGCTGTCACAAGTTGAAAACCAAATCAAACATCAAATTCTGGTAAACCAAACATTCATAAAAAATGACATGGAAGCCTCATGTTCCTATGGGCAAACATTCATCATATATACAACATGGATTCCCATATTTCTTAGCTCCTTTCAAAAAGTTTAAGGGTAAGATAATTCGCCCCTAAGAATTAATTTCCAAGCCACATATAGACATTTCAATCGCGAAAAGTTTTGATAAATAATTGGATTGCAAAGTAAAAGGATAGTTATAATTCCTGTCTGTGTCCATTATTTCTACGATAGTGCTTCTTCCTTTTGTACTTGAATACAATTACTTTGTTGTCTAAACCCTGCATTAAAACATAATGGTTAAGGTAGGAGATGTATTTTACTTTTAGCTTCAAACCTGTCAGCTAGAGTTTGATATAACAAAATATAGTTGTGCAAAATCATTGCATCAGAGATGAAAAATTCTTCGATATATTAATTATCCGTACTTGAATTTTTGCTACCGTGCGTTCACTTAGGAATTCCTTCACCGCTTTCCACAACATCTTAAGGCCAGAACGAGCATTAATAATAAAGAGTTTATTTAGAGTCTGCAAGAATAAAGATGAATTTTAATCAACTTCAAGAATCTGTCTAATTTTTTATGTTATTATTGTTGTAAATTTTGAAAACTATATAATCATTGTCATATTATCAGATAATCTAACTTAATCACACATTAATAGCATACATGTATATCCAAATCATCTGCTCATGAGATATGATCAGCAAAAAGTACCTCAGGATAATAATTGCTATCAATCTTCTGAATTTCCATGAAGATGTACCTTGCAGGCTTTGAGAAATTAGACATTCCCTAGAAGAATAATACAACCACGTAACCAAATCAGCATTATTAGACCATATAGTAAATTATGAAACACTATATGAAAAATTTGCTTACTACTCCATTGACATCCAAGATACTTGTGGTTGATGCTATGTGTCTTTTGGCTGCTAATGAACATGCATGGTATCTTACTCTTAGTGTTTTCTCTTGTTCTTACACATGATGCTTGATAAGCCTTTCTTGTGTGGTTATTTGCCATAATTTGTTAACATCTATCATCCCAATTCTCTCGATATATACATGTTTGCCACATTTATCAACTCCATGGTATCCATGATGATAGCATTTTGTCACTTATGTGTATTCTGGAAATTTGAATTCCTGATTATGTTCCAAAAAATGAATGACATCGAAAAAATAAATTAAAAGTCAACTATGGTCAATACTCAATAGTGTCATTATTGAACTAAATCTTAGCATGCAGACAAAAGGTAAAGAAGAACTTTATAAAAAAAAAACCCTATAAAATAATGATACAAACAAAAAGGCCAAGCAACAGAGAAATAGACAGAGATAGACACTAAAATCAGCAAACAACAAAGCCAAAGACTCAAACTTTCGAAACATGCAACACCAAACCGGAATCAACAACCAACAAACCTAAGCCGAAAAATCAAACCCCTAAAATCAGAAGAAAAAAAACTTTCTGGAAACATGCAACCCAGATTACAATCGGAACCAAATAAATTTCTGCAAAAACAAAACATTTGACATGCAATCGCATATCCAAGAAATCAATAGAACATAAAACACCAAAAATTCATTCGATCATGATTTTAAAATCATCAAAGGATAAAGAAAGGACGTTGATTGAAGAAGAAAACGATGCTTTGATGAAGAAGAAAAGTAAGGGGGAATAACCTTCTTTGGTTGTCTAGACTGCACCGCTACAACAATAAGGAGGAAGTGATCATAAAACAACTGATATATACCCACACGCCAAATCAGGTGGTTTTTACATTTAGTGATTTAGATATTATAATGTCCAAGGTCTGAGTTTCAACTTGCTTCAAGAGTCCTTAACAAAGTTAAACATAATTGAATTCAATATACCAGTGGAACAAAGTATGAGTGATATAATTTAGTATTTCTTCATAACAACTGAATAGCCATCTCCCAAAATTCATTCACCAAAACAAACAACACTTAACCTTTCTGGAGAAACACAACCCTTCAATACTGAACGAAATGCACAAAATGTTAACCAACTCTATATAATAAACAAAAGTTACAACTGCTATGTAGTTGGAGACGTAAACACAATTGATTGAACTCTATGATTAAATATGAGTGTTCTATGTTTACTTTCTTCATATATTTTACTTTTGAACCAAACTTCTATTCTAACATATATAGAAGATGTCGACAATTATGATAGCACCTACAAACAACTATGGACTTCCCTTTACCCAAACACACAAACATCTTTTAGTTACACCCCTTAATAAATTATGGAGTTCATAAGCCAATTAACTATCATAAAATAATGATGGAGTAAATTGTTTCAATCTTTTAATACCAAAGCTAATACTAATATCTACACAAAAAACTCATCAAATGAATAAATTATCAAATTATAGTAGTAAATGAGCAAAGTAATTGGGACACACTTTGCTCCATGCATTAAGAAGGCTTGACTTGCCAACATTAGGACGGCCATCAACTGCTATCTGCAAGAATTTCATATTAAGATTCATAATAGGGAAGTAAACAACAGATATCATCAAATTCATATAAAAATAAAAGAGAAAAGTTCTACACTTGATAGAATCATCACCAATTTTAGTCAATTTCACAAACACCTTGTGTGCAATTTACACTAAGTGTGATTTAATCTCAAAAGATTCAATTTTTTTCACAAGTTACATGTATAGAAACATCACAATCAAAAACAGAATAACAAACAAAAACAACCCAGAATCACCACAAAATAAAAATTTCTTAAGCTCACAAAAAAGGGGTCCAAATTGGCATTAAAGATGAGCAAATTATTTCCTTTTGATTCTAAATACAACAAAACAAAACAAAAATTCTCTCTCAGACCAAACACAATATTTCTTCTCTCTCAAATTTTTTTCACTTATATTTGGTGTTTACAAACCGGAATTGCTAAACAACAACCCAAAACCAAAAAATCAAACCCTTAATTGAAATAAAAAAAAAACAATTTTCTGAAGACATGCAAGCAAAATTAGAACCATAAAATAAACTAATGAGGAAGCGATCGTAAAAGAGGAAATATATACCTAAATGCAAACCATGTGGCAACTAAGAAACTTCAAACACTTATTGGATTACAAAATTGCCATCCAGGAGGGCAAAATTGTAAAACCATCCTGCCAAAATTATTATAGTTAGTTAATTAGCTAATTCAAGTAGAATCTATCACTCTTCATGGTTGATGCAACCCTAAACCACCACAATTTGGTGGGATTGCTTCATCCTAATTAAATCAACATTTTTATGAGTTTGATTTTACTTTTGCAATTTTTTTTTACCATTATTATATATTGACTATTACTTTCATTCCATTTAATTTTAACTCGGCAGAATGTGTTTAAAAGTATAGGTCGAGAAACTTCATCGAAATTTAAAAAATAAGAAAAGCTTGTTATCATTATCATTATATATATGTAATTAAAAACATAGGTCTAGAAAAGCTTGTTATCATTTGAAAAACTTAATTATCACAAATATATGATAATCATTTATACATACATCTCTTGTAAGAAATTGGAAGTGATTTCTAACATTCATGTGATACAAAGGTATGTTTTAAAATATAAACATTTCCCGAATCATCCTCTGGCTAGTTTGTCACATTTCCTTGGCATGGTTCATACATCCAAGAGTAGCTACGTCGACAACTTCCATGCTTCCATGATCAGAGTTGAGACCATAAATAATCAGACCAATATCAATATATCTAATACAAGAGAAGATGACATTTATATCTCAAGAACGATATCTGCAACCACAGATATTGAAATGTATTAGTTGTATAAAAAAAATCGAGAAGATATTTTTTTAAAGGATGATTTTTTTTTTTTGAGAGAAAAGGATGATTGTGTGTTATAATTAGATTATTCTTGTTTCTTAAATTAGATAATTAGATTATTGTATATTTCATGAATTTATTTTAAAAACAAATTGTGAAATCACCTCATTTTCTAGCTCAAATTTGGATCAGCACCTTCCCTTTTTTATACGATGTATGTATGTGCTGCAGTAATCTAAGTCATTCATCTACATCTACATCTCTCTCTTCTATATTGTTTTTGTTTTCTTTATGGATGATATCTCAAATGATTTTCAAATTTTTATTTTTATTTTTTATAAAAATGTCATTTTTATCTTACAACATAGTTTTCATAAGAATAAGGGTGTGTTTGTTTCAACTTTAAAAAAAATAGATTTTGAGTTGAAAGAATCTAGAGATTTTTAAAAAATCTAAAGCTATTACTGTTTGTTTATGATCATAAAAATAATTTTTTTAAAGATTTGAAGCTCTTATGCTTGAGTTCCTTATGTTTAGAAAAAAATAGATTTTGAAAAAGCTACTTGAAATAACTTTTCATTTTGAGGCTAAAAATGATTTTTTTAACAAAATAAATTTTTAAAAATCTAAAACAAACACTACAAAAATAAAAAGCGATTTTTTAATCAAAAAAATAGATTTTTTTTTAGATTAAAAGCTTAGGACATTTTTTTTTAACAAATTAGGAATTTCATACTAAAAATAAACAAATCAATGATAGAACTTACATTCGGAATCTGTCTTGACCCATTTGCATCCTTTCTCCACATCACTAGTTGCAAGCTCTTCTTCATATTCATACTTATATTCATATTCATCTCCATCTTCATAATCAGACTCGGGCATTGAATTGTTTTCAAGGTACTTGCTTACAAACGTTGTTGAACATGAACCATATGGATGTATTTTGTGAAGTATTGCCCTTAGAATCTGTAATCACAATTGACAAGCAAATCAATAATCAGTCAATCATCTATACATCTATATTTTATTTAAATGAAATACATGGTTTTAAAGTGGCCTTTCATTTTCAATTATACTCTAAAATAACTTTATCTACAAAATTGTTAGAATGTCGATGTTATTAAAAAAGATATCAATTTATACTATATTGCTGGCATCATTGAAAAAAATAAATATAGTTGTTACAATATAAAAGTGAAGAAGATCTATTAATTTTAATCTAAATCAAAATTTCATAAGTTTGTAATTTATGCGCATGAGCGCAATAAAAAGAGTAAAACGCTACTAAATATAAGAGAAATATTATGTGGACATAAAAAAATGATATCTAATATTACATTATACTGAATAAACTAGAGTTAGATGATAGGTTAACTAGAGTTACCAAGTTGATTAAGTAGTTAGGGAGTTAGTTACTCTAATTCACTCCTATAAATACTTCACTCTATTATACTCAATCATTACCTTTTATCAATTTATTCATTTCTATAATGAGTTTCTATGAATATCTCCCACACAAGTACTCTTATGCTTATTTTCTTGCTGATCATTATGATCTTCTTCACTATGATTCCATGATTCATAACATCTAACATCTATTTTTATATGATTTAGATACAAATTGTTTTTTTGGGTTTATATACAATTGTTGTTTCTTTGTAACCTCTTTCTCTCCTTTATCTTTTTTGATAAAAGATAAGGAAGGGGTGAGAGAGGGGTTAAAAAGAATTTTATGGAGTATTCAATAAGATGAGGAAACAAAAGCTTTCATGGCTTTTCACTTACGTTTTCCATTCTAGACTCTTTAGAGAGTGGATCTTTGAACACAGATGTAGGTGGCAATTCACCTCCACAAACAAAAATCTTCTTAAGAAGGAAAGAAAGTGATTGTTTAGAAACTTCATTCTTATTACTTTTATCCAAACTCTCTCTTCCCCTATTGCATATTAAATTGTTGCTTGGATAGAAATTACCACTCTCTTCCAAATTCATTTTCAATTCATTCTGAAAATTTCCATCTTCTTCAAAAGAGAACGCATGTGTGAAATTTTGAAAGGAGTATGAATCCTCTTCATCAATACTTTGATTTGAATCTTCATTCAAATTGTTATTCCCAAGTGTTCCAATTGCAAGTATTGCCTGATCCCAATCACTGAATTCTTGTTTATAAGATTCACTCAGCATATGATCTGTTGGAATATAAATACAAAATGCAAAAGAAAATTAATCAACATATTTCACACTAATTTGGCTTCAAGAGGCTGCAATATTAATATAGATAAGGGAAACACTAACATATGTCATATGCATACGTAGGGAATGTATCGTCGAAATTTGCTCTTTGAAATATTCAATACAAAAGTTTTACTTTTGGTTTTTTAAGTATGTGTCCTTATAACACATGTTAGCATGACATGATAAAGAGAAATATTTCAAGTATTGTTTGTAAATGTTACTTTTTCTTATCTTTTTGAAAAATGGAATAGTTCAATACAAAACCTTAATTCTATATATTTGAACATTACTTTGTTCTTTGCCGTGAGCATTATTGTGTTCTTAACTCTGTAGAGAATATGTAGAATAGTGTTGTATCCATATGTAGGATATATGTGCATATAGAAACAGTGTATAATCAATGTCATAATCATACTTGAACTGAATATAGTATATATATAAGCAGTTAATGTGTAAATTTATGTTGAGGATTTTGGTGTGATTGGAGACTGATGCTTACGAGTAGCTGAAATAGGGCTTGGTTTCATTTTCCCATTGGTGCCATTAAGCCTATTTTGCATCCACTTAAAGATCTGCAAATAAAAATTAGATGTAAGCAAAATAAAACTAATCAGCAATTAATAATGATATATAAATGTTAAACAATTGTTGTAAAAAAATAATATCAAACAATTAATATGACAAAAGTAAATCTCCTTACATTCATTTTGTGGTGAATTGGTAATGGAGGATATCTTCTAGCTAGCTAAAATAAAATGAAAACATATGAAGGTGGCAGAGTGAGGTAGTAGAAGTAGAGTGTGCATGCACAGATCCAAGAAAGCTACTTAACTAGTACAGCAAGTGATGAGCTGCAAAGGACTTTAAATAGACTAACTTAGTGGTTCAAGTTCCAAAATAGTGACTATACGAAGCCCCTTGATTTCACTATCTTGTCTTTTTATTATCTACTCTTATCAACCATGAATTATTTATTTATTTATTTATTTTTTCTTCTTCTTCTATTATACTTATTTACCTGTCTCCAGGGGTGGCAAAAAAATCCGTGTCTGTGGGTATCCGCGGATAAAATTTATCATGGGCACGGGGCGGGTAGCTAAACGGGTACCCGCGGGTATAATAAACGGGTATTTAACTACTTGTTACTTTATGGACACGGATACAGATATGATGATGCCCATGCTCGCGGGTATCTGTACCCATTAATAAATTACGTAAATTACTAAAACATCTATGTGTATATATAAGAGTGTGGTGCCTAAAAAAAACCCTAATTTACTGTACGGCTTTTCAGTTTTCTCTGTACGACTTTTCAGTTTTGGTTGTTCTTTCTCTCAAGAGCGTCAAAAATTTCTCTGCCTCTCCTCTACTTTTGCGGCCAGGTTTTCATCTTCTCCTTCATCTCTCTTTTTTTTTTCTTCTTCTTCTTCTCCTTATCATGATTACTTGTTTATGATTTTAGAATTTAGGGCTTTCTAATTTTAGAGGAATAAACTAATTTTAGGGCTTTCTATTTGTTTTATGGATTTGAATTGATTTAATCTTTTTTGTTGTTTATTTCTTTGTTCACCATGAATTGTTAACAAAACATTTTTTGTAATGTTGTTTATGTTTTTGGCAGAATGACATAATTTCGTTACAGAATTTTTTTTATGGTATAGAAGTAGATGAACTGAATGACGTGAAGCTGCTATACTAAAATGAATATAATGTTAATAGGCAATCAGTAGAAAAAGCTAAATCACAATATGTTCCACTTTCCCTCAATAGTATGGTCACATAATGAAGAAACTAAAACTAAAACTAGGTTTTTGAATGATAGAACAAAATGAAAGGATACACAAACTCCGTAAATATTAATTCTAAAAAGAATAAGAAAAACTTCATATATATTCATACTGATATAGTTTTAAATCCAAAATTTGATATAGTAATCGATCTCTTTAATGTGGCTAGCATCTTGTTTATCTCTTTAGTATCATTGTTATTTTCATTTATATATGCAGATCATGTTCTTAGATATTTGAACTACTATGTTCTATTTCCTCTTAAAAGAGTTTATATTAGTAGTACTGGTGTTTAATTAATCATGATGGTATTTGAATTGTTTTAGTATAAAAAAAAGTTGAATTTTGCAAGTAATTAAAAGTTGAATTTTTCTTTGTACAAAAAAAAAAATTTCTATGGGTACCCGCGGATATCCGTGGGTATCTAAATACCTGTGGATTACCCGTATAGAGATACCCGCACGGGTATGGGGACGGGTACGGGTACCATATTGTGTTAATATGTCTTTACCCCTCTGTAATATAGGTCATTTCCGATTTTCCCCCTGTAAAATTATTTTTTTGATTTACCCTCCTATAAAATATTTTTGTTTTGATTTACCCCCTTAACAGGCTAAACAAAAACGAAAATTTCTTGAAAAAATAAAATAAAATTGGTTTTTGTTTGGCCTGTTAGGGGGTAAATCAAAACAAAAATATTTTACAGGGGGGTAAATCAAAAAAATAATTTTACAGGGGGGAAAATCGGAAATGACCTATATTACAGAGGGGTAAAGACCTATTAACCCTACCATATTTATCCAACGCGGCGGGGACGGATATCATACTACCGGTACCCGCGGATACCCATTGACATCCCTACTTGTCTCCTCATCCAAGCGAAAAAGTAAACAAGTATATTGTGGGAAAAAAAGTTATATCATTGATGAAGGTGAAGTTCAATTTCTTATTTCTATATTAATTTTTAGAAAATGCTAATAAATATCATTGAGGAATTTTTGAAAGAATAAAAATATATATGCAAAATTATGCAGTGGTTGACGGTTGTTATCCATTTACAGTTATGGCGCAAATCTCTCATTGCCTTAAGGCCTTTAGTTAACACACATGGTCATTAGATATTGTTGGACACCTTATCGGGCCTTAACTTCATTATTGGACTTCGAGGAATAGGCCTTGACCCAAACTGAAATAATAGCCCCTAAGTCGTCATTTCGTTATTCAAGACGGCGACGAAAGGTTCATAGTCTTCCAGTCCTAAGTG
>Ga0315913_1009664_pt1 | contig 11259 bp, 6 predicted proteins | sample MpolsnodulesMG_FD_207736 | JGI IMG/M metagenome (GOLD analysis project Ga0315913, IMG submission 207736) | Medicago polymorpha root nodule microbial communities from Los Angeles, California, United States - small nodules | ecosystem: Host-associated > Plants > Roots > Nodule | place: USA... | reverse complement strand
AAAAATTATTTAAAAAGTATTTTTTTGATTTTTTAAAATTTTGGAAAATTAATTTCCATATTTTTTTAAAAATTTATACAGAAAATACATTTTCCAAATTTAAAAATCAATTTTTAAATAATAAATGTCAATTCACCTGCCACGTGGCACTTATGCCTAGTCACAGTGCAACACATCAGCTCCACAGTGCCACCTTGCAGCTTCTATGGGCTCAAGGACTTTTTTAAAAGACAGAAAATTTTGCGAGAATGGATTTCAAAAAAAAATTTTCGCAAGGACCAAAACTCAAACGAAGTATATTTGCAAGAATCAGTGTAATATTTAAGCCATAAAAATATAACCAATTAAATGCTTTGTTAAAAAAATAAATATATATGACTAGTGCTGACTTTGTTTTTGAAGGAATTGAAGGAAAACCATGCACCATGTTGATTAGGACTTTGCATTGGACAGTTCCACATTACTGGATATGGGGTTTGCCATTTTTCTTGTTCTTCTCAACAAGATTTTCTCAGTTACTCCATGAAAGACCAAACCAAGGCCTACTCAAAGCTCTTCTCTGCTTCATATCATCTCCAATGGTATAAATTTAATTAACATTTTTCACTAACCGAATCATATAATATAATAATGCATACAACATTGAACAAATGCTATTCTATTATGACACCTAAATATGTAACTAATTATATTGTTTCCATGATGTGCAATCTATTATAGAGGCTTGGCATTTCAAAATTCATTGAGTCCTACCTTCTGTGGAAACTTCCATTGGAGAAGTACGGATTAAAACCGGAACACCCTTTTGTGGAGGATTATGCATCATGTCAAATGGCTATCATGCCAGAAAATTTCTTCTCTGAGGTGGAAAAAGGCAAAATTCTATTTAAAAAAGCATCAAAGTGGTGGTTCTGTACTGAAGGAATCGAATTTGAAGATAACACAAAGGTGGAAGCTGATGTAGTGATCCTTGCAACTGGTTTTGATGGAAAGAAAAAGATTAAAACCATTTTACCAGAGCCTTTTTGTAGCCTGTTGGAGTACCCTTCTGGTCTTATGCCATTATACAGGTAAGAAATACTTGTTTATGATTCATTTCGCGTTTTCAAAAGAACATACATGAGAAACTAATGTTTTGATTTATGCTAATCATGATAGGGGAACTATACATCCATTGATTCCAAACATGGCATTTGTGGGATATGTTGAGAGCGTTTCAAATCTTCACTCTTCAGAACTACGTTCGATGTGGCTTTCTGGACTTGTAGATGAGAAATTCAAGCTTCCAAAAATTGAGAAAATGCTTTCACAAACTCTTAAAGAGACAGAAGTAATGAAAAGGTCTACAAGGTTCTATAAGAGACACTGCATTTCAACATATAGCATTAACCATAGTGATGAAATATGTAACGATCTCGGATGGAATTCATGGAGGAAGAAGGACTGGATATCTGAAGCATTTGGACCCTATAGTAGTCAAGACTATGAGAAGGAAGATTGAATCATTGAATACATATCTTATAATCATTATAGTAGCCACGGCATAAATAATAGTAAACTTATAAGAAAAATAGCAGCATGTTTTCCCCTTTAAAATGAGAGGGGAAAATGTAGTAATTTTTTTACTTCTTTTCAAAATGGTGTGCTAAATAATATGTTTCTGAAATGTAATCATAAATCTTTCGTGGTTTATAGCCATGTTAATCAAATAAATCATAGAAATTTCTGAAAATTGTTATCCCACATAGCAATTTATATACGAATTCTATTGTACTATTAACTATATTGTACAACACTAAAATTGTACTACATGGAGATAACTTGTACTACAAGTTATTAGGATTAGTGAGCTTCTCATCCTCTATTTGCTCATGGTGCAATAGATGCCTACATTTCATGCAATGCATTGGTTAATTAATAGGCACAAAAATAATGCAGATAAAACAATCCTTAATTTTTTTTTATCATATTTCATTCTTGGGGATGTACAATCTTTTTACAAAAATAAATACTAACGCAAGTAGAGAAAGAAATTTTTTACGAGGTTGTTTGGATGCAATTCATTAGAAAAATAATTATCATCAGAAAATTGAAAAAGAGGGTTGTGAAAGCAGCATTGTTTTGTTAGTGTAGTTAGTAGAAATGGACGGTGCTGTGAGAACGGTTGTTAAGGTAATAGTCACGTAATATTTTTGACATCCTGCGAACCGCGCACCAGTTTGTAGTACTTTTGAGAATTGGTTCACATAAATTTTTCTATAATTCATTGAAACTGACGAACCAAGACGAGTGGATGGAAAATGTAGGGGTGTGCAAAAAAACTGGTTCTCCTGAACTGGCCTGAAAAATTCAGTGAACCTAACTGAAAAGCTCAATCTAATATGTCTAATCACTGATCCAGTCCATTATCATTATATCCAAAAAAAAAACTGTATCCATTTCTTAAAACCGGTTCTTTGCGTGACCCGCTATTATTCTCAACCAATCCTTATAATAATCACCGTCGTAACTTTCATTCACACGTTTTCCGATTATCCCACCGGTGGGAATCACCGGCACCGCCGCTGGAACCGTTGGACCGCCGTACAACATGATTTGGTTAGAAATTGTTGAAATTGGATCGTAAAATATAACTTTCGAAAAAGGAAGTGTTCTCCACCTTTTGCACCAACGCTAATTCCCTCTCTCATCTTTATACCCACACCATGAATAAAAAAAACTCTCCTTTCATGTTGGTGAATGCCACGCTCTTGTATGCTTCCTTCATCTTCTTTGTTTCTTTTCCCCCTTTTCCTATGTTCAAATTATTATTCAATTAATCAATTAATTATACACGCAATCTCCATTGTTTTCCACCACATAACTCTCCGCCGTTGGAGCCGCCGTGCGACGACGACGGAGAGGATTCAGTTGCTTATCACCGACTAGTTTATTGCTGGTGCTTCAGTTCAACACATGACTTTCTAGTCTCTTCTCTTGTTAACTCTTTAATAATTTGGGTTCATATAGTAAACTGGTTCACTGAACCAGATTGACATAAATGGTACTATGAACCGAACCAAACCATAAATATTGTTCCAGTTTGGTTTGGTTCATACCAATGCACACCCCTAGGAAAATGGACATCAATGAAAGAGGAAGAAATTTCATCTCTTCTCTAAATTCTATCTTTCTCATCATCTTGTAGAGGGGTGATTTTGAGTTTTTTTTTATTTGAAAATACTCATACACATCATTTACATCTTTTTAATTTAAATAAATGATTTTCACTCGTTGTTTTGGTGCAACGTTGTTTGATTTTTTGTTTTTGTTTTGTATGATGTTTGTTTTTGTCAAGTTTCAATCTATTAAACCTTCAACTAAAGAGTTAGATATCCACTTTACATTATTTGAAATTATTTTATCGTTTTATGCTATTAACATGAGTTTTTTCACGAGCATGTTTGTAAATTCAGTCATTTTGTTTTTAGTAGATGTTAAAATTGTGTTGTTTTTTATGTAATATATCAATTTAAATAATAAAGTTTTTTCTAGATTACCTTTGAAAAATTGTGGGTAATTTACCCACCAACCAATGAAAATGAGCAATTTATTGGTGGGGTTAAGATAGTTCATGGATACCACCTAAAAAAGTGAATGTTCATTGGTTGAGGTAAATTACCCACCATTCTTTCATGGGTATCCTAGTTATCATATCTATTTTTTATTAAAAAATATTATGTTTTTCTATTCGGTGAATGTTTAGTTTTTCCAAATCAATATACTTACTGTTCATAATACTCTATATCTCTTTTTTTTTTTTTTTTAAGGATATACTCTATCTCTTTTAAATTTAAGGTTACATTAATTTATTTTTTTTACAGAAATTTTTATGTTGCTTATACATTTGTCTTATCTGTTATTTTAATTTTTTTTTAAGGAATTTTATCAATTATTTTAAACTTCAATTACTGTCTTTGTGAGCATAGCTCAATTAGTATGGACAATGCATAATATATGTAAGGTCCGGGGTTTAAACCCCGATCAAAAAAAAAAACTTCAATTACTAAAAGAAAAAAAAGTAAATAACTGAACAAATGAAAATTACTACGGTACATATTAAAAAAAACATACTTGCTTCAATAATGTAATTTTCTTTTTAAGGAATAATAATGTAATATTTTATCATGTCAAAAAAAGAATGTGATTTTTTTTTGTGGTAGCCGATGTTTGAACCCCAAACCTTACATATATTATGCATTGTCCATACCAACTGAGCTAAACTCACAATAAGTGGATGACAAAAAATGTGATATTTTAACAAGGTATCGTTAACATTTTAAATATCTGTTTGGACCGAGTATCGTTAGATCAGTATAGGATACAAACAATCAACAAAGTTGATTTAATGTGTAAGTAGCTCATTGATATCGTGCAGGTGCAAAGATTAGTTGAATGGGTAAGTAACTCATTGATATCGTGCAAAGATGAGTTCAACTCACGACCAGCATTCAATAAACCAAAATTCATTACAATTATTTTTGATCAATACCAAAAGAATCATGTCTATGAACCGTGAAGATAACCATCCAAAAATAGTATCAAAAATAGGCATAATAGGAGGTGGAGTAAGTGGCATAGCAATTGCAAAACAGGTATTACACCACAATCCTATTGTATTTGAAGCTACTGACTCCATTGGTGGGGTATGGAAGCATTGTACGTACAATTCTACAAAGCTTCAATCTCATCGTAGAGATTATGAATTCACTGATTTTCCTTGGCCTAATAGAGATAATCCTGATTTTCCTACACACACTGAAGTGTTGGATTATTTGCGATCATATGCTAAACACTTTGATTTGGTAAAGAATATTAGGTTTAAGTCTAAGGTAGTTGAACTCAAGTTCACTGGTAATCCTAAGTTTGGAGGAGCAGGACTACCTCGTGATCTTGATTATGGAAGTTTACTTCCGGGACAATCTATGTGGGATGTTGCTGTGCAGACTAATGACTCAGATACCATTCAGGTCTTTATTCACCTCTGACTTAACTATTTTTTATTTTATTTTTAATGGCATTTGAACTATTTATGTATTTCAAACTCTAATTTAATTAGCTTTCTTTATATAAGCAAAACTGATTAACAAGTGTAATAAAGCACTCTAACTCAAATATGGAAAGAGTATTGCTATATAAAGCAAAAACCTTCATAACGAATGTCTCGCGAATTAAACATACTCCAATTAAATTTTGTTATTTGCGGAATACATGAAGGAGTGGTGGAAAACACAACATGACATGTTTTTTTTTGAAGAGGCTAAAATGGAATATATTACCAACAAAAAGTGTCTTTCCTAGCACAAGGTGTACTAAGGAGAAGACAACAAGGTGAGCAAAGTATTTACAAACAAATCCTGTACACAAACAGAAACAAGAAAGAAAAAACTATTAGCCTATGCCCAACATGGTGAAAGGTTTAAGCCACCAACCATGGTAATTGAGGGGAAGAGTAGGAAATTTCCCCTTCAACCACCGAAAAGCTAGAAACGTAATCTTATCGACAACCTGTATTATTGAGCATTCTTTATCGGCGAAGATCCTGTTATTTCTTTCTTTCCAAATTTCCCAAACCGAAGCAAACTAAATGACCTGAATGATCGAACTGCGCACTTTAGAAACATTACCACTATAGCTAAATTGATTAAAATGGTCCGGCACTTTATAAGGGGTGACCGCAACAACACCAATCCACTTATAAATACAGTGCCAAACAGACCCAAAAACATTGCAATGTAAAAATAAATGATGGGATGATTCTTGAAAACCACATCCAGCCACGCACATCCTTGAATCATTATCAATGACACCGCGATGAAACAGATTGTCTTTTGTCGGCAACCTGTCTCAGAATAGCCGCCAAGCGAACACCACAACCTTAAGAGGGACATCCTTATGCCAAGGAGAGGGAGCAACCACCGGGTGCGCAATAGGATGTTGAACAATCAGGAAATTATAGGCACTACGAACAGTGAAAGCTTTAGATGTATCCAAAGTCCAGAGCCACCTGTCATCTTTGTCAACCTGTAAGATCACATTACGAAGTAATAACGTAAGTTCTCCCGCAGCCTCCTCCTCCCACGCAAACAACCTCCTCCTCCACCTCCACGCTTCTCCCCCCTCACCCCACCCCAACTGACACATATCAAACACTGATTTGTCTTTAAATAACGACAAGTCATATAACCTGCTAAACCTTTCTCTAAAAGACATCCCACCCGTCCAAACTTCCGACCAGAAAAGCATTTTTTTCCCATTACACACTGAGCGAGAAACGTGGGCGTTAAACCAAACATCCCTACATAAGGCATGCATATCACAACATGACATGTTAGTAATTGACCATGCAATTAATAAATGTCAGCTGTGTCGGGAAATGCTCGGGATCATATTTTTCGGTTGAAATATGATTTTCCATAAAGAAAATTAGCTTCCAAAGCTTCATAAACTGATTGATAATTTTAAAAGATGTCTAATATGGACCTGGTTCAAAGTGGACTTTATAATTTTTAATAAATCTTAACAACATATTATATTTTTTGTTCTACATTTTTTATTATGAACATTTTTTAAAAGAGTTCAGAAGTGGACCTTAAGTTTTCTAAAACTATTAAAAAAAACTTTAATATTATTTCCTCTATCCAAATTTCAGTGGTACAGTTTCGAGTTTGTTGTGGTTTGCTTAGGGAAAAATGGGGACATACCAAAGATTCCAGTATTTCCACGCAAAAAAGGCCCTGAGGTATTCAATGGCAAGGTCCTTCATTCGCTTGATTATTCTAAACTTGACCAACATGCTGCTAACCAACTTCTCAACAACAAAAAGGTTGTGGTCGTTGGTTTCAAAAAATCTGCTATCGATTTAGTCATGGAGTGTGCACATGCAAACCAAGGTAATTAAAGGGTCATGCTAACTGGTGTCTTCGGGGCACTGGTTAAGCATACAAAAAAAGGAATTTATTACCATAAAAGGAAACTTTGTTGACTTATTTATGGATTAATTACACAGTTTTCAATGCAATAATTACTATATAATTTCCCTTTTTAGTATCCTTAACCAGTGTTAGCATTTCCCTTAATTAAAACCTACTCTCAATATAAACTTTTATTTAATTAAAAAATCATTATGTTTAAAATGATAATAAAAAAATCAAAACTAATTAATTGCACAATATAAAATGAAGTGTCGGTTCATTGATTGATAAAAAGAGACGATTTGAATGCAGGGAAGACCAATATCCAAATTCAACAACTCAACCTAAAACTATAGAATAATCGTTGTATATTGCTTCTTATGACATTAAGGATCAACTAACACAAATAAGAGTCTAGCCTTCATAGAAATATCCTATCATACTCAATAATCACAAATCTCACATACTCTCTTTGTTTCTTTGACAGAGATGATGTAATATAATAATCACTCACAAACCCTCTATGAGCACCAATTTACATGATTCAAAATTACAACTCGAAATATGTTAGGTTGAACTAGACTTTGCAAAACATGAGTTTGCGAGTAAAAAAATTCAAGACTAAAGTCTGACCTTTTCAAAGGCTGGTATGTCTGCTATAACTTATTTAAAAACTTATTTCATATGAACATCTTTAAATAAGTTATGTTATCTAAGTTTAAATAGACTAGTAAACTAATCGATCAATGAGATTCAACTCCCTTTTTATATTTACCATGAAATTTTAGAGAATTTAAATATATCTTATATTATATTTGAGTTCTAGTTTATAACAATACATTTGAATTGCAAAAAAAAAAATTAATGTATACTAATAAACTTAAATTACTGAAAAGGTTAACAAATTTATGATTTAATTCAAAGTATATAATATAATATAATAATATTAGTAATAAATAATATTATTCATATTTACTTCTTCAAAAAAATATTATTCTTATTTATTTAAGTAGGCTGACCTGATAGGTCTAAGAGGCTTTTATATGGTCGCTGGCCGAACCTTTTAGCTAAATAGATTTTAGAAAAAGTCTAAGCATTCTCTATTACAAATAAAAGCATGGTATGCCCCGTTCTAGATTAGACTATAACCCCCTCTAAACGAGCCTCAACTATTACCATCCCTATTCAAAATGTGGAAAAATGTTCTGCACACAAATGCAACAAGTGAATAATGTATTCATGTTCATATCAAGCATAAAATTCGGTGTGAAGAAGAAGAAAAAAGTGTATTGAAAAGTAAAAGGTAAAAACCTCAACAGAGTCAACACACATACATGGCAATGTTGTGAACAATATTTTTACCAGGGCACTCATTCCCTAGCATAAAACCATACCATGATTTTTCTTATATATAGCATCTGTGTTTATCCTTGTCAAATTTCTACAAAGAAACTTGAAAGTGTCAAAATATAAGCTGGGCATCAGCAAAACCCATATTCAACAACAAAAATAGTTGCAACAATTGAATTGAGAAAATGAATTTCAATGACTTGACTCTCACTTTCATCTTTTTTTCCCACATAAATTAGAGCCACGTGTGGCAGTTTTACACTAGTAAGTTGGAAAAATATGTTTCCTAAAAAAAGTTGGAAAAATATGTTGATACATGTCAACGCAAAAAGTCGACATTATTTAATTTGTCAAACAAAAATTCTTTCTTTTGTTTCGTAAGCTTCAACATCTACAAGTAATTAACTGCTTTGTCAAGAAAATATAACTAGTGCTGACTTTATTTTTGAAGGAATTGAAGGAAAAGCATGCACCATGTTGATAAGGACTTTGCATTGGACAGTTCCACATTATTGGATATGGGGTTTGCCATTTTTTTTGTTCTACTCAACAAGATTTTCTCAGTTACTCCATGAAAGACCAAACCAAGGCCTACTCAAAGCTCTTCTCTGCTTCATATTATCTCCAATGGTATAAATGTAATTAATATCTTTCACTAACTGAATCATATAATAATGCATACAGCATTGACCAAATATTACCATGACTGCTAAATGTGTAACTAACTATTTCATGATGTGCAATCCAACAATCTATAATAGACTAATAAAGATGCTCATGAGTGTCTTAAGAGTATTAATTTAGAAAACAAAAAGTTATTTTACATAAAAAAAAGTGTCGTAATTATTTAATTGATAAAAATAATTTGTATTTTTTTAGATAAAATTTTGTTTTATGGAATCTCTATTCAATGTTTTTATGACATTTGTTAGCAAGACTCAAAAACTACTATTATACTCTAAACTACTATTTATATTTGTTGAAAAAGGACTTATAATTAACGTTCATTGGTTGGAAAAATAATTAATCATTGTTATATTTATTAATAGGTTAGAAATGAAAAAGTATTTAAAAAAATATCAACATTTGAGAGTAATTATAAACAGATTTTATATAAATATTCATCGTTTACATATTTATATAGTTTTATATAAAATTTTATGATATGACATCGACCCCATTTACTAAAATTTCTGGATCCGTCCCTAGAGGGTTGGCATTTCAAAATTCATTGAGTCTTACCTTTTGTGGAAACTTCCATTGGAGAAGTATGGATTAAAACCAGAACACCCTTTTGTGGAGGATTATGCATCATGTCAAATGGCTATAATGCCAGAAAATTTCTTCTGTGAGGTGGAAAAAGGCAAAATTCTCTTCAAAAAAGCATCAAAGTGGTGGTTTTGTAATGAAGGAATCGAATTTGAAGATAACACAAAGGTGGAAGCTGATGTAGTGATCCTTGCAACTGGTTTTGATGGAAAGAAAAAGATCAAAACCATTTTACCAGAGACTTTTTGTAGCCTGTTGGAGTACCCTTCTGGCCTTATACCTTTATACAGGTAAGAAGTACTTGTTTGTGATTCATTTCGCGCTTTGAAATGAATATACTAAAGAAACTAATAGCTTGATTTATGCTAATCATGAAAGGGGAACCATCCATCCATTGATTCCAAACATGGCTTTTGTGGGATACGTTGAGAGCTATTCAAATCTTTACTCTTCAGAGCTACGCACAATGTGGCTTTCTGGACTTGTAGATGACAAATTTAAGCTTCCAAAAGTTGAAAGAATGCTATCACAAACTCTTAAGGAGACAGAAGTAATGAAAAGGGCTACAAGGTTCTATAAGAGACATTGCATTTCAACATATAGCATTAACCATAGCGATGAAATATGTAACGATCTCGGATGGAATTCATGGAGGAAGAAGGACTGGATAATCTGAAGCATTTGGACCCTACAGTAGTCAAGACTATGAGAAGGAAGATTGAATACATATCTTATAATCATTATAGTAGCCACTGCATAAATAATAGTAAAATTATAACAAAAATAACAGTATGTTCTCCTTTCACATGAGAGGGAAAAATTTAGTGATACATTAATTTTAAAAATGGTGTGCACCTTTCATACACTCAAGAGTCATGTTTTTGAAATGTAGTCATGAATAGGTTTATAGCCATGTTAATCAAAAAGAGTTTTGGTGCCGAATGTGTGACACGTTGTCACAGTAGTCCTTGAATGTATTGAAATATCAAAATTCATCCCTAATATCTTTTTTTGTGAGTAATCTTATGGACTATGTTGACCAATGAAAACACATTTGAAGACTCGATTTACTACCAGAAAACAGATACAAAGACGAAAATGACTAATAAAAGCTAGACTTTGATGTGTTTGTAGTTTCGTTATATTCCAGGTCTAAAGTGACAGTGCCTCACATTCCTGAACCAATATGGTTGTTTACTCTATATAGTTATTTATAACTGAATTACCAAGAAGCTGATCAGAACTAACTAATTAACTAACCAAGAAGATCGAACAAGAACTAACAATCAAAATACTACACACTATAGTCGCTTTAGACTAATGACACTTACATTGTTACATAACTATTATTGGAAGCTACAATGTGATCTATATATAAAGTAACTACACCTACACATCGAAATACCAACCAACTCTAACAATCTATCAGAAACTGTATGAGTCCAAAACAATGCAGCATTTGCAAATGAATTGAAAATATACAAACAGTAATGTAGCTTGAGGTGCAAGTTCTTTTTTTATTTTGCTTCATTCTTAGATAGTTACTGATATTATGATTGTTGCTTGATACTGAATTTGTTATGGTTTGGAAGGTCACACTTAATTACACAAACTGATTTGTTATGGTTTGGAAGTTGTTAATTACTGATTATGTAGTGATATCACCTACTGTTTTTTTTTTTTCTTT
>Ga0315913_1009663_pt1 | contig 11259 bp, 3 predicted proteins | sample MpolsnodulesMG_FD_207736 | JGI IMG/M metagenome (GOLD analysis project Ga0315913, IMG submission 207736) | Medicago polymorpha root nodule microbial communities from Los Angeles, California, United States - small nodules | ecosystem: Host-associated > Plants > Roots > Nodule | place: USA... | reverse complement strand
GAGTAGTATTTATATTTTTGAATAAAAAGTCTCACAAAATCCACTTCATCCAAGAATCATCAAAATCTATAGACTTTTGAATACCAAGAGACAATTTACAGGTCATGAGAAATCTCAATTGAATACCAACGGAATTGGTTGTCCTGAAAAAAAGTCATGATTGTCTTAATTGAATACCACAAGATTGTTTTATATTTTATAAAAGTCTTGATTGAATACCACCAGACTTTTTATTTTAAAAAAGTCTTTTAAAATCCCTTGAAATTACAATTCAATACACCCCCTAAAAATAATTTGAACCGCAAGATAAAGAAACATGCGGTTTTAACATGTTTTTGTTTTTCTTAATCTGCGGTTTGGTTTGGTTTGTGTGGCAGAACTAAACCCACAAATTGGTCTGAGCACATCCGAACTAAATGTATTTTTTTTATGATTTTTGATTTGGGTTGATTCGATTTTTAGTTTTTCATTGAATTAGTTCAATTTTTAACACCCCTACTACAAGGTTGTGTTTCTGTCTCTTTTTCCACCCTGTACACTAGAGATTCCTGGTTTATCAAGATTCTAAAATCCGAATGTGTAAAATGGGGAAATTTTAAAATCCACACCACAGCTTCTAAAAAGTGTTTGTGGTGGAAAAAAGAAATTCATGTTGCGTTTCCTTCCTACTTGCATTTATTTGTGGGTCCATTTTATTCACCGTACGTTTACGTGAATTCGGAAATACAACAGGAGCTGGAGAAAAAAAACGTGTTTTAGTCTGAAAATTCACATTTGGACGAAAAAAATAAAATTGTTGTATTTTTGGGTGCGTATTTCCAAAGTGCTTGTGGGAGGAGGAAAAGTTCCTCCATTTATTTGTTGTTTCGTATTTTACTTGTAGAAAAGCTTTCAAGCAACCCAATTGAACAACGATTTCTATAAAGCTAACTACAAGTTTAGCATAAGAAGGTCTTCATCACATGGGTCACACTGGTATATCCAGAATTTAAGGCATGGTGCAACTTTTCTATCGGAAGATAGCTTCCAGCAGTGTATTTTTCACTCTTTTTTGAAAATATTCTATTGAAAGCTATCTTCCGATAAGACTACTTTGTCTATTTTGAGAAACACGAAGCCTATGGAGCAACCATCTTAGAAAAATCACCAAAGATTGCATATCCAAATATGCAGTTTTAGATAATTTGTGCGCCCAAAATAAATAACAGTATACCCCGTCAAAGTACTATGACACCATTTTTGTTATCATTTAACGTCTAAAAGTGATAACAGAGTTTCAAAACAAAATTCTCTTCAAGTATTTTTCACAGGTAACAGATAACCTTGTCGAATTTGTAATATATTCTACAAAATTAGAGTTTCAATTATCTTAATTTTAGTTCTTCTAACCAGCTATATGTGTATATAGGACATCAATAAGAGAGAAAAAATTATGACACAACTTTTTACACAGCCTCTCACAGTTCATTTCATCAATCCGAAGGCTTTGTAGATAAGCCTGAGAAAATGTTAACTCTAGGAAACGAAGTTTTGTGAAGTGATTCAGAGACCCTTTTAGAGCTATGATGAGGAATAACTCCGGCAGCTGCTTGTCTTTCTCTATATGATGCCCAAGTAACCGCGTACAGACCAGTAATGATTAGAGATCCACCTAAGACACTGTTGTCATCATGGACAAATAATTCAGAAAAATAAGACTTTAATTGTATCAAACGCTGACATAGACACAAACACCATACGCACCGACACGTAGACACTAATAATAATTTAAGAAAATGAAAGTGATTGAATGTAAACATGTGCATTGGTATCGTGAAGGATGTCGGACACTAATGTTAGTGCTACATAGCTTTAAACAATAAAATTATTTCAGTCACCTCTGGATGTTAAAAAAATAGGAAGAATTCTTGCATAATCATCGTTTACACAAGTTATGCATGCAGGCTAAGCTAAAGCATACATGTTTCATTATTTCATTATTTCATTAATCTATCTGCTACACAATTTTCATATAGCAAATAATGATGCGCAACTTATTGACTTAATGTAAACAATTTGAAAATACAAAGCTTGTATAAGAATATCACTAGAAAAAGGAAAGTAGGGGAAACTCAAGTAATCAATGAACTAAGACATTTCATTGGTAATAAAATAATTTATTTGTTTTTCTGAAAAATGAAGTGTGCCGTGTCTTTTTTGTGTTACCACCATTAACAAGGTGACAATAAGCTTACAACCACTTATGAAAAAGTTCTTATTAAGATTAAGTGTTTAAATAAAAGAGTTTCTGAAGAAAAAAAATTAAGATGATGTAAAAACTAATTTCATCTTATATATAAAGAGTTATTGTTTAACAACTCAAAATTATTCGCTATATTCTTTCAAAATCTCTTTTTTCTGTTAGTACCTATTGAAGAGTTCGTCGAAAAAGATTCTAAGACAACAATGCATCAATAAGTGGGAAGTTATACGAGAGATGTACCTTCCCATGTAAATCGGACTTCCAATAAAAATTCTAGACAGGAGAGCAGCCGCCCCAGGTTGAAGTGGATTATAAAGGGCAACCATGGCTGGGCCCAAGATCTTGTTGCTCCATGTAATGATTCCATAGTTAAGGGCAGATGCAATAATTCCCTGAATAAAGAAGAAAAACATGTTTAAGAAACTACATGGACAATATCCTTCAAAGTAATAATTTATAAAAGTTAATATCAAGACCACTGAGTTCTAAAATCTAGGAACAGAAGATACTTGCAGGGCCGGCCTAAGGGCCAAGCAACCCAAGCAAAGGTTTTAGGCCTCAAAATTATGGGTGAAAAAAAAAGGCCTCTAAAAAATTAATTTGGTTATAAGTATGTTATATGATAGATAAATTACAGACATTTGCATAACATAACTGATTACTAAAAAGGCCTCGATTACTCTTGGTCATGAATTCAAATTTTGACCTCCACAAAATTGATTTTATATAAATATATTATGTTAGAAAAATGTATTTTGAAAGGTCACATTAAAATTTTTGCTTTAGGCCTCTTAATCTCTAGGGCCGGCCCTGGATACTTTCACTCTTATAGAAATGGATTTTTCCTGCAGTTGACATTTTCAATAATTGAGATCTCAGCTGTAGGATCAAGATCGGACATCTCAGAATTCATGATGTATTTTTAATCTGATTTGATGAATTTTAAATATGAGTGGTCCAATCTCCACCCAACAGCCAACATTCACCGACTGCAACATTTCACAACTGCAGAGAACTTGAGTTCCATTCTTTTCATGCTCGAAAGAACACAGCCTAACATGCAAATTTAATCGACATCTATGGCCTGTTTCACACGTGTCGGTTTAAGTTTTTTTTTTTCTCACTCTTGCATGGCTAGACAGAAAGAAACCACCAGAGCATATCAGGAAATCCGAATTACAAAACTATGCTGCTCCAACAAAAACATAATTTTAAGTCAAAAAAGAAAAAAATAACTTTTCCCAATCATGATAATGCCAAGACTGGTTGCTAAGGTCACAAACGGTGGTGTATAATTAATACAAACATGATGTGCCATATTACTTGGTTGCTAGTAGTAAAAGTGTTCGAGAGGTGTAAATGCTTTACAAAAGCATTTGGATTCATCTAATGCTAACAGAATTGTTATGTTTTTTTGCCAATCCTATAAGTGAGCAAATCAAATCAAAAGAAACACAAACAAAAAGACCACATATAGAAAATTGCATAAAATAAATTTATATACAACCAAAGCTTTTCTTACCAAGTGGGAATAGATTAAATAATGTCATAATGGGGTTTCACTTTTCTGTTTTTCTAACAGGTGGAAGTGGCAACATATAGTTAGCAAGCAGCGGAAAGTATATTATCATTAGTAGATTCAAAATTGAACCCAAAGTTAAAAGACAAAATTAAGGAAAGCTTATAAAAAAAGTGGTTCTTGTATTTTCCTCACTTGCAAAAACTTGGATCACTATGGAAAAAGGTGGTATTATAACAACATCGACTCCTAAAAAGATGGTTTCCATTACAAAAACACAAAAAAATGAAAATTGATGTATCAAATAAAAGCAACAAACAATGAATAGGGAAAATGGACCAAAATGATTAGCAATATAACTAATAATGGCTCATGACATTGAAGGTTGATTTGAAATTCTAGTTACTCACAGCATATAAAACAGCAAATGTTTCAGACTGTGTCAAACTCCAATCAGTTGATTCATCGGTCACGAAGTATGATGTAGTTACCATCAGTAAAGCTCCAAAGAAGTATGAATATGCCGTGACAGATAGGTTTGCAGGATACTTCTTTAATATTGGAGCCTGAAAATAATCCATGATGATAAATTAAACATAAGAATTTCACATATAAAATACCCCAATATCACCATAGATTTTCAAAAATATTAAGGAGCAAACATGACTAATCTGATCAACGAAGAAATATTGAATGATATTCTGCTAATAAATCATTCAGTCTGAAAACAAAAATGACAACTTTTGGAGGTCATCCAATAAGACATCAATATGTGTAAAATATCGCTTTATTTGGATGGAGATGAACGGATAAAGGGATCTTTCATTGTCATTGTTAAAGAAAATTAAGAATCAAATTGACTCAGTGCTGTCAGTTTCCCTGTCTCTATATTTATACTTAGAAATAAAGCACAGTACAGGAGGGATATACCTAGCCCAATAACACTTAACTAATGGCTATTTCTGAAAATCCCCTCAAGCTGGGACATATATTTCCAATGCCTGGTCATTAGGCACGTATAAAGTTGGAATATAATCCCCTCAAGGTTACCTCCAACAAGAACAGTAACCATAAGTGGATCTCCAGTAACCAGAGGTTTCGTCCAATCAGCATAATAAAAGAAATGAAGGTGTCCATTACTATAAATTTTGAGTATATGAAGAGTTTAATACTTCAAAAGATTTAGCTCCAAAAAACCTGTTTTTTTTTTCAGCAAATCAATAGCATTCTTTCTCTTTAGGTTAGAAAAATGCTCTCTTACTCTCATTCTTGGTCTGAAATCTGAATTCAATTCTGAAACTATGTCTGAATAAAATCATTGATTTTTCTGATTCTAATCTCATTGTTCCGGTTCCACATGAAAGGTGCATCCACCTTGTGACTTGAGAGCATTTGAAAGGATTAAGGGTATGTTTGGATAAGGAGGGGAAGGGAGGGGAGGGCTTACTTTTCTTTTTTAAGTTACGGACGCTATATAATGTGTTTTAAAACAAATTAAGTGTGATTGAAGTATTATATGATCATTTATCATATTGTATTTCAATTTTTTTTTAATATCAATTATATTTCAAAATATAGGCTTAGCCCTCCAAAAACCCCTCCCAAACAGACCCTAAGTGATTAAAATTGGTGCAGTCTTTTATATTCATTTCTGGTCGACTAAGTCGAGCAGGTGTGATCAGGTTGATGTGAAAATTGGACCAATGCTCTAAACAGACTGCCATGGAGGCCAGTTTGCAGGTTTTCCAGCTGAACCATCTGATCCAGCCCGTACAACTATGACTCTTGTAGTCATCAAATGTGTATAATACATGGGAGTTGGGGCTTAACCGCTTAACAAATAAGTAACGGAGATAAGTGACAGTAATCACTATTTTTTGCCTTAACTTAATGCAGCTGTAATAAACAATCATTTAAAGGGCATAAAAAGATATGTACCTGAATGGATAGAAAAGTAGCCATGCACATGCAGTTTCCTATTAAGCACAGAACCCCAACATGAAAATGGTCTAATCCAAGATTCATTAAACCACTAACTAACCATCCAGATGGCTCTGGTTGACCTCTTGCAGTTATTTCACTGTGTGATATAAGGTCCATTTCTGAATATCCTACCAGTGCCGGACCACGGTACAAAACCATCACCAAGGCACCCAAAACACATACCAAAATTCCTCCAACCTTGGCCAGACCTTCATATCTTAGCAAGTTCACTCTTTCTGTACTGCATGAATAAGTTTATTAAAGTACACATTATCATATGTCCTGGCGTATCTGAATTTAATTAATGTGCAGATCTCTGTGCAATATTAGCATGAGTTGTGCATTCCACAAAATGAACACAGAAAGAAATTGAAAAGTGAGAAACTAACCCCATCATTATAGCCAATAAAAATGTAAAAACCGGAGTAGCTGGCTGAATTGCAGCAGCATAAGTTGGATTAGTATAGCTCAAACCAATAAGAAACAAAAGATGATTTCCAAATATCCTGAGCACAAATAACGAAACAAAATAGCAATGCATCAATAAGAAGCATATAAGTCAAACATAATAAAACTAGTGAGTATGTGACTACATCAAAAACCTTACCCAGTTAATCCGAGAAAGAAAAATGATGTCACTAAGCTCTTGGTTAAGGGTGGCCGTGTACGTCTACATACAATACAACATGGCAATATTAGGATACTCATGCATTACAATAAAGTGCATATGACAAGAACAGGATATAAAGTAGTAGCAAGTCAAAATATCAGAACTGAAGTTTGAATATGTAACAGTTGCAGAGTTAAAAGTACACAACGCCGGCCAGAAAACAAAATTAGCAGCCACCTTCTTAATTGACAACTATGACTATACCAATAAGAAGAGCAGCCCTAGGATCAAACTTGAGACGATCACTAATCAGTATCGTCAAATAGCAGCTATATATATTAGCGGCACAGTATAAAATAACAGAATTTGAACAAAGCACTATTGTTCCACAACCTAATTATTCATGTTGGTCATGTTCCACACTAAAAGTAGAGTATAACAGAGCCACCAATTGAGAGAGCAATTCGTGTTTTGGTGAAACTTTATTGAACATGAGTATTGTCTAGATATATAATTTGACAAAATTAAGCATACCCAAAAGACAATTAAGAATACCTTTCACGGAAAAAAGCGATGGGAGCAAGAATAGAGAGAGCAAGAAGATCACGAAAAACACAAAAAACAATTTGATTAACACCAACATTAAGAGCCAATTTGGTGATAACATGATAACCTCCTGTGAATAATTGAACCACTGCCATCGCCGAGTGTGCTTTCCATATATCACCATTCCCTCCTCCCCCGACTCCCATTATTCGAATCAATTGAATTGATTTGATAATTCACAAGAATGAGTGCACGAGACGAGACAAGATCCAATGATGCTTTGTTTCTGAGTTTGAGTTAGGCCAGTCTACGCTAATGTCTATTGTCTTCTTCTTGCCGTGCCGGCTCGGCTCCTTCAAACTACTTTTCTTTTTTCCTTACAACTAGTGGAACCATAAAAGAGAGAATTATTAAATTAATTCAGATTATTAGCATAAAAACACATCATGCATAAGACCAAAAAGATTGCAACTATTAATATTTATCAGAAAATAGTTTGTTTTTATGTGGATACTAGGTATATAACTCGTGCATTTCATTAGAATTTTTCTAAAATTTATTGAAAATAAACATATTGGTGGCTTTATTGAATCATTTTTAATTTAAAAAAAGACCATTGAAATATTTTAAACTATTGTCATCGTTCAAATAACAGAATTAGTTAAATGTTTCTTTTGACATAAATAACGTGTCATTGTCATGTATATAAAAATCAATAAAAGTTTCGTTGAATAGTAAATTATATTACAAATTTCATTTATTCTTTTATTTTCATGGTTTAGTTTATATATCCTCATATTTTTATTATATTCTCTTTATTTTAATAATTTTAAAAAAAATATAGTTAGATATTATTAAAAAAAAAATTAACTTGAGTCCATGAGATTATTTTATTTCACAGGGGTTTCTAAGAATAAGATTACATGTTGAATTTGAATTTCATTTTTAAAAAAAAAAATCTATTTATCTAGACCATATAAGTAAAATGTAAAAGTAAATATATCTGATCAACATCCAAACTTTTACAATAAGCAATATAAACGACTGACTTTGATTTTGTTTCTATCATTCTCACGAGATCCAACTATATTATTAAACAACACAACATTAAAAAATGACACATGTATTTATATTTCTAAACTCTTCGGATTGTTATCTTTTGGTTAAATATAACAACGATTTTCTCTCCATTCATATTGAAACTTCAAGGGACCACCTATAATTTAAAACGAGCAACAACAATAATTGAGAAATATAAAATGGATAAATAGATAAAAGATATTGAAAATATAAATGTAAAAATATATGTATAAAAGTTTATAACAACTAGCACTACACAATTATAAACAGACTTAAAATTTTAAAAAATAAAATAAAATTTGATCTTTTAAAAAATATTATATTTTTTTTTTTGGTCAGGTAGCCTAGTGGCTAGAATTCACTTTATAAGGTGAATAAGTGGGGTGTCCAAGGTTCGAACCCCGCCCTCTGCATATAATAATGCATTGTCCTACCAATTGAGCTATGCAACAAAAGCAAAAGATTAGAGTTAAAGATATATACTTACATGAGTTGTCATTTTATGGGCTTCCTAAACATTAGTGATGCAACAAAAGCAAAAATATAAGTCCGCTTTGTCCTCTTCTCATATACACGAGGAAAAAAAAGGATATATTCATATCAAAAGATAAAATAAAATAAAATAAGGAAAAAGATAAAAATGTATACAAATAAATATTAAATCATCGATAAGAAAAATTAAACCGAAGTAAAATATTTGGTAAATAGAGTAACTTGTGTCACTATTGTCTACCACAAAAATCAATAATAATCAAGAAATATGTGAAGAGTAAGTAAGAGAAACAAAAACTATCATACAAAATTCAAGAGTACCATCGAAAAATTATTTGAAAAAAGTGATGATGATCCAAAACTCCATCATTGGGGCCCTTTATTCCTACTCCATTTGTTTTTTCTAATTTCGCACGGACACTCCTTTTGTTGGGATAGAGGTTAAGATGAAAAGATCTCAAAATTTTACCTGTATTTATATACACATTGATCATGACTATGAGTATGAAAATAACAATTAATAAAAATTATAACTGACTAATTTATTATTATAATTTTGTATTAATACAATGAGTGGATGAATGGTCATGTTTTAAGGAATGAAAGTTAAAGAATATGAATCAAATTGTAGTTTGTGGTCTTTAAATCAACCATATATCTCTGTAATCAATTTAGATTTTTTTAAAATCTTTTTCTCGTATTTTCGTAGGCTTCCCGAGTAGGAAGGATTCAACAAAATCTGAAAAAGAAGGTTTTTTTTCATTCACGTAAAAAGAAAAAGAAAAAAAGACAATCGAACAAAGAAAATAAAAAGAAAAGCAAAAAAAGTAGACTAATAAATATTATATCAAATAAAAAAAGTAAAGTTAAAATATTTAGTCAATATATATAATAAAGTAACAAAAACTATAATGCAAAATTGAAGAGAACCATCCATATATTGGTTGAAGAAAGGGGTGATGATCAAAACAAAATATTATACCACTAAAATTTATAAACACTATGATCTTGGATATGACAATAACAACTAATAAAATTATAGAGTTGAATGATATATCAATCAAAAACATGGTGAAAACACTAAGACTCTGAGTGAAATGGTCTAATGTATAGAAATGAGTAGAAAGTGTAGGCTAAGTTGAACTTATAAATGGTGAGAGCGAATAAAAAAATCACTTAAATTTTTAATTTTATTTTTGTAGATTATATTTGGAGAAATGATACATTTAGTGATGATAGCGTAAGAAATTGGGGAAATGGTTTAATAACTTTTAGGTTCGTTAATGTATGTCTTTTTTCATTTTGTCTAAAGTAAATTGTTTTTCCATTTTTTTGTTTAGAGTGAGTTCATAACCCATTGTAACTTAATACAATGTATAGTTAAGTTAAAAAAACGCATACACGCCTTTTGTTTTTTATCATATCTGTTTCGGTTTCTTATTACAACAATGTTCCTTGACCGTTACCTAATGAATAAGAGACGGTGACAAGTTTTTCTATCATGAATGGAGAATATATAATTCATGAAGTTAAATAACGTAGAATAAGATAGGGTGACAAATTTTTAAAGCTTTTTTGTAGATGACATTTTCTTTAGAATAAAAGAGGGTGGCAAGATTTTAAGCTTTTCCATAGATGATATTTTGTTTTAACAATTTATTTTTTTTACAGGAGACAATATTTTTTTTTTTTGACATAGTAGAGGATAAATAATGAATATTAGATTTATTTAATTATTAAAAAAGGTAGATTCCTTTCGAAAGAAGTTATATATAAGTGATATCTAGTAACGTGCAACTTGTTTTTTTTTTCCACTTAATTTATGTATCTTATCATATTAAATTGACTATTTTGGAAACTTAAATAATAACAATTAGAACGATTAGAGGGGGTTAGTTTAACTTCTTCAAAAAAACAATTAGAACTACATTAATAAAAATCAACTTCACCTATTAAATTAATGAATTTAAATATAATAAACCATTAAATTATGTCTACTATATAACCGTCGCAATACAAATTCCAAGATTTTTAATTTAATTGATGCAAATATTATGGTTTGAAGAAATATACTTACACGAAATATCATTTTTAAGAGGCTTTTTGAGCATCAATGATGCAATAGAAGAAACAATAGGCCTCCTTTGTCCGCTTCTCTTACATCACATGAAAAATAGTCATATTCATACTAACAAACTTTAAATCGATTATCAAGCCAATGATGGAAAAAAAATAGAGAAAAGATATTTGACCAATTTATATAATAGATAGATTAACTTCAATATCTATCTTACCACATAAACCAATTAGCATAAAGACATATGTGAGGAGTAAGAAAGATAATTAAAACTCACAACACAAAATTGAAAAGTACCATCGAAAATTGTTTGGAGAAAATGATGATCGATCAATAGAAATACATTTACTAAAAATATTTTGATTGATGCACAAAGCATATATTTATACACAATGATCATGGATGAGACAGTATATAGCACTTACTGAAAACTATAACTGAAAATTTTAATAATTAAAATCTGTCATTAATACTATGTGTGAGGAAGTGATAAGATAGCTTAGGAATATATAAAATGAAGTATAGTTCAAAGGTTAGAGCAAACCATAATGATTATTTTTAAATGCTTTGTATTTATAAAAATAAATCCCCCCTTTTTTTAATGAAGTATCTTAATCCCTAATATCATCATTTAGTTCAAAGGTTTTATTATCTTTCATTTGACTTTTCAAGATCAAGTCTATCACTCATTCATATTAAAAAATGTCACA
>Ga0315913_1009657_pt1 | contig 11264 bp, 3 predicted proteins | sample MpolsnodulesMG_FD_207736 | JGI IMG/M metagenome (GOLD analysis project Ga0315913, IMG submission 207736) | Medicago polymorpha root nodule microbial communities from Los Angeles, California, United States - small nodules | ecosystem: Host-associated > Plants > Roots > Nodule | place: USA... | reverse complement strand
AACATGTTACTTATTGCTGATTGAAGAAAATAATGTATAATAAATAGGCATATGTGGTAAAGAAATAATTAATGTAGTTGGAAATAGCAAATGATTCTTATAAATAGGGAAAAACAAATTCTCAAAATGATCGTATTATAATTAGGGATGGAGATAGTATTCTATTTGTTCTTGGATTAACATTTTATAAATACAAAGTTGAAAATGTGTTAGTTTAATGGCAAGCTTAACTTTGAAACCTCAAAGAACATAATTCGAATCACATTGAGAACAATCATTTCATTCACTCTTTTCTTCTTTAAAAGTAGCCATTTTCTTTTAGCTTTGTCATTTTAAAAGTATCTCATGAAAACTTAATCAATTTGTGAAGAAAGAAAAGTTCATTTGAATTATGGAAAAAAATGAAGAATTTGTTGGGTCCTGCTGATGCAGTGGTAATTATGGATCATGGTCAATGAATCCAATCTCAATCTTAGTAAAAATAATTTGATGAAATAAGTTATGCAATTATAATGAATAGTTTATTTAAATTTTTGAAAAATTGTCTTGTTTTTGAATGTTAGATAAATTTGTGGAGATGTATAGACGCAAGGCTACGATATTGTGGAGCCTGCTCATATGGTAAATTTTCTTCAGTTTGTAGAGTTTATATTTCTCTTCATGTTAAGCATGTAATGGTAAAATCAAGATAGAATATGAAATTATGTTGTAAAAATAAATGAATATGAAATTTGTCTAGTGATGGTAGATAAATGCATGAGTTGGTAGAATTTGATTTTTTTATTTTTATTAATCTTAGCTAACAAGTGGACTAGGGAAGAAGTGTGCAAAATGTGACAACTAGGGAAAATGCATGATGAATAAAATTTCTGAAGCTAAATAGTTGAGTCCTTAGTTAGTGATTAAAATGGGTAAACGTTAGAGATTATTAATTCTTTTTATTTATTTGAGGTTTACTAATTTCTCTTGATTTTGGAGCCAATGCAAGAATGAATAATTTAGTTTATCCAATGTTGTCAAAGATTCAAGATGAAATACATAATTTGGGTTCGTTATCACACATGAAATTTATTGTTACGTGAGTGATCAAAATGTTCTTCTATATGTTTAAATATTTGTAAATTTATTAGAGTTCTATTATTTGTAAGGTAGATGCTAAATACTTATCTCATTTAATCTCCATAAACTAAATGTTAATTTAAACTATGATATGGAAGTTTTGGCTAAGAAAATCATGCCAGCTTAGGTTAAATTAAAGCCAAATTTGCCTAAAATCCAACATATTTTCAAGACACTTATGAACTTGTTTTACAAGAAAGCTTATCAAATTATCTCAATTTATCGTACATATTTAGGTAGTTAGGTTTTAGTTATGATCATAGCTGCTTTGACTTATTCCCAATTTGTTTGCAGCAAACAAAATCAAAGAATGCAAATTAAATAGGATGAAAGACTAAGAATTATGAGGATTAAGCAATTCGCTAAGCGAACCTACCAATGGCTTAGTGATTTGGAAGAAAAAACGGGCCAAGGTAATTAACTAAGTGAGTCGCCCAAAATTCAAGTTCTTACAATATTTAATGTTGTAGTAAATTGATTCACTTAACTTACTTAAATAAATAAAAACAAATATTTTAGAAACTTTAGTGAATTCATACTTTATTAATTAAAAAAAGCATAAAGATACAATTAATATATCACTAATTTTAAATTAAAAAATCAATTTTAAATATTAAATAAATCACACACAGTTAATTTTTTCTCATTCTCATGAATTAAATATGAATGTTAGAGTCATGCATTTAATCACAAACAACAAACCACCTACATGCATGAACCACCAAAATATAATGTAAAGAGTATATATCTCTCCGTCGTTTTTCATGTGTTAAATATGACTCTTGAATCATGTATGTCATGTAAAAATGGATAATATATGTTAAAACTACAAAGTGATCGTAAATTTAAAATCCTATTATACATTTATGTATTACATATATGTTATCTATCAATTTTTTTAAAAAGAAAAAATCACAAAAAATATGCAACGTTCTATTATTTTACAGTCAAATTGTAAATTGTATTAGCTACCACTTTGAAATTAAACAAGGAATATCAACAATGTTCATATTTAATTCATGAGAACGCGAGAAAATTAACTGTGTATAATTTATTTAATATTTAAAGTTAATTTTTTAATTTACAATTAGTGATATATTAATTGTATCTTTATGATTTCGTTAATTAAAAAAGTATGAATTCACCAAAGTATAATAGAATTCTAAAATATTTTTTTTTGTTAATTGATTTAATCAAGTTGAGTGAATCAATTTACTACAACATTAAATAGCGTAAGAACGTGAATTTTGGGTGACTCGCTTAGGAAATTTTGGACTTAAATACCACTTTGGTCCCTTAACTTATTTTAGAAGTTCATATTAGTCCCTTAACTTTAAACCATTCAACTTGATCTCTTAACTTATTTTAAAGGTTGCGTAAAATAAGGTTTAAATGCTCTTTTGGTCCCTTAAGTATTTAATTGGTATAACTTTGATCATTTAACTAAAAAAACCGTTTGAGAACTTTAAGTTTTTTTTAGTCTCGTTTTGGTCTCTTCTATTAGGTTTCCGTTATGTTTAATAAAAAACGTTAAGTGTGGACACGTGTCACCTTATTATTGGCTCTGAGAATTATTTTTACAAAAAAAATAATATTTTTTAATATATATTTTTTTGTAAAAAAATTCCCAGAACCAATGACAAGGTGACATGTGTCACTTTGTCATTGGCTTTGGATTTTTTTTTTAAAAAAAATATTATTTTTTTTGTGAAAAAAAAATTGTAAAAAAAATCTTAGAGCCAATGATAAGGTGACACGTGTCCAGGAGCTAACTTTTTTTTAAACCCTAACGGAAAGGACCAAAACGAGACTAAAAAAAACTTAAAGTACTCAAACAGTCTTTTTTTTAGGTAAGAGACAAAGGCGATACTAATTAAATACTTAAAGGATCCAAATAACATTTAAGCCCGTAAAATAATGTTGTGAAGGTTCAATTTGAACAATTGAAATTTTAATGCTAAATTGAACAATTTTAAAATAAGTAAAGAAACCAAATTGAACAATTTTAAAATTAAGGTAGTAAACTAAGCTTTTAAAATAAGTCAAGGAAGCAAAATGGTATTTTAGGCTTACTTATCTTCCTTAATTATTCTGTAGTTTCTTCCTTTCCTTTTTTTTTCTTCTTTTTGCACACTACATAAAATAAAAAACACTTTTTCAAATACATGAGTATCATAAAAAATTTAGTTTCTCTATATATATGTTTACACACCATATGTGTAGCTAAAATATTTTGATATTGATACCCCTTTATGTATGGGGTTTTGAGCGTGTCTGCTTATTCCAACAGTGCTCAGGACCACCATTGGTACCAATTTCTTTTTTTTGAGCAAGGTACCAATTTCTATTAAAATATTTATTATCTAAAATATTTTCTTATACTTTCTTTTCAATTTTGTAAGTACCACATCCTCTACCCTATTTTTTACAATATTTTTTTTGCCTTTTCAAAAAAGATGAATTTGAGATACCTTACATAAATTAAGGTTCATGCTAACTTGTGTGCACAAGTTAAGTAGTCAAAAAAGAAATCAATAAGTAAATGCGCACATTAAAAAGATAACATTTAAAACTTTCAAAACTAAGAATACATAATTTTCAAGATTTTATTTCTATTTTTGATTTCTTATCTTGTGCCCTCATGACACAAGTTAGCATTTCCTACAATAAAAGAAAAAAAGTACTTAAGACTATGGAGCATATATAAGAAAAAACTACCTATTGAAAGGAAACATATCATAATTAGACAAATAATGATGATTTATCAGTTATGTTAAATGTAACAAATACATTTTCAAGATATAAATAGGCCAAATACATCCTTTGATCTTTTAAGTTTGACAAACTAATAGGCTAGTCTTTAAATTATAAGTAGGTTCTTTAAGTTGCACAACATTTACGAGTTACCCTTTTTCATTCACCACTATCGTGATGACGTGGTCGTTAAATGCTGACGTGACACGTTCGTATAAAAAAATTAAAAAACTCAAAATTTTAAAAATTTAATCTTCATCTTCAACCTCAAAGAAATACACCCATTTTCTCCTTAACCAATTCAGTGAATTGGTGTCTCTTTCACCAACATCTTGTGCCCGTGTCTTTTAAGTCAAATTTCCTTTCTCAACCAATGTCAATTCCCTCAAACTTAATTGGTCTAGTAGCATTTCCGCTCTAATTCTTGACCAAAGCCAGGCTACAACACAAGGTCTTATCCTTTTCCCTCTTCCACATCTATCAATTTTATTTAACTTTGCATAACCCCATTTGAATTGAATTTGATTTTTCACAGGCATCAACAAAGCGATTTAGGGTTATCGATACGGCAAAATTGTTCATACGAGAACTGGAAACAACATTTTCTCTACAATAAACAATTAAAATACAAAAGGAAATTAAGACTCTTCAAAATGGCTTGTTCAATCTTCGGTTTCGTAATTCAAACCTAAGTCATTGTCATAGATAATGGTTTCTCTTCCTTGTTTTAATGAATTGTTGATGTGTATTTATTGTGGGGTGTTTGTGTTCTACCTCCATATGCTTAAAAAAATTATATATATAGAATACAATTTATTTAGATAAATGTTTGAGTTTTACTCCCTAACAAAAATGCTCGAGTTTTACTAGCAATACCTAAAGCTAGAGTGTTTGCCAGGACTGGAAAGTGTATCATGAATCATCATTTCTAAACCTAAATAGTTTTGAGTGCTTGGTTAGAGACTAAAAAGATGAATAAACATTGGAGACTATTAATAATTTTTATTTATTTGAGGGATGAAGTAGGAAAGAAATTGTAAGTTTTATAACAAAATTTGTGGTTTACTTATTTCTCTTGTCTTTGGAGACAATTAAAAAAAAATATGAATAATTTAGTTTATCCAATGTTGACGAAAATTCAAGCTGAAATACATAAACTGAGTTGGTTATGACACATAAAATTGATGGTTAAGTGAGTGCAAAAATTAATCTGTATGTGAAGGATTGACTATGCATAAGGGAATGGAGTTTGCTAAAGAGATGTTGTTTCTCAATCTAAAGATGGAAGCAGACTCATCTAATGTAGGAGACTCAATCCCAACACTCTTATTTGGGATCAATTATTGAAGATTTTAGAAGTTTCGTTTCTAGTTTTCGTAGTACAGATTTTTGCTATATATGTCGAGAGGCGAATCAAGTTGTTCACTACCTAGCTAAATTTGCAATTCTAACCCGTACTGATTTTGTTTGGGTTGAAGAAACCCCACCTTGTATTTCTGCTGTTATGGCTTTCGATTTATTGTCACCATCAATTCGTTTAATAAAACCAGTCATTTAAAAAAAAAATGTGTGAGTGTTCAAATATTTGTAAATTGATTAGAGTTCTTTTATTTGCAACAAATGTCCACAATTTATAACTCAACGGACAAGAATGTTAAAATTGCTAGGCCGCACACTATTTTCGAGTTTTCAATGATTATTGTCATTTCACTTTTTTATGTAACTAACATGCATTTTAAAAATACACATAAAAATTGAAATATTATATTTATCATCAAATTTTTAATGTCAAAATATCATTTTCCTATTAGTAATTTGGACAACTATGTCTATTTTTTATTTTATTCACTCTTTAGTTATATAATGCAGAACCCATACATGTCAAATATGTTAAATATTTTATCTTATAACTTATTTTAAAGTTATAATATTATTCTATATGTTTCTTTTTCTTTACAAAAATTACTGTATGTGTTATTATTAATCATTTGATGCATATGTTTGTGATTTTGTTGCCTGGTGATATCAGTTGCTATTTAGTTGGGATTACCAAGTCAGTCCTAATTACTTGTTTTACGGTTTTGCTTACCGAATTTTTGCTACGTTAACTAACACATGCATATGTATATATATATAGGGTTCGAAGCTTTATACTATTTGAAAACAGGTAAGCAATATTTATGTGCGTAAATTATAAAGCAGTTAAGTTCTCATCAACATCCAAAAAATAGTTTTTGTGTTTGTTGATTTACAGATGCCAGCAAGAAGTGATTGTTATTTTGTACAAACTACTCTTAATCTCGGTACTTTTGTATACCTCGATCAAATCGATAAGTTTTCTTACTCTCTCTTTTATTTTATCCATGAGTTATATTTATTTGAGATTAATATTTCTCCTTGATTTATTATTTGTAGTAACGGGTTGAAAATCAAGGACATATTTGTGCCCTAAAGCTATAAATACACTAGTACTATAATATCTGTGATTTCACAACTCACAAGGTGATTGAGTGCTTAAACCCTACACGTGACAAGCTTTCCATAAGTGGAAATGGTAGAATTGGAGTTTTGGATATCGAGAAAGAAAAGAAGGGAGGAAAATTAATTTTTTCTACTAATTTTTCCTTCCCTTCACTAATCTTTAATTATTATTAACTCTTCCTCTTAGTTATATCACGATTTCCATAATACTCTTCTCTTTTGTATTTAATCACTAATTTATCACATTTTTAAGATTTTTTTCTAGTTAGACCATCCATTTGGGTACTTAAATGGGTTCCGACTGTACACGTCATTTGTTTTATAATTAATATTTAAGTAGACCATCGACCCGTGCATCGCACGAGTCATATCAACTATAATATATAAGAATAAGAATAAAGTATATCATATTATAGATTTGACACGTAATTGAAATTAAAATACCTTTAGTGTTTTGTAAAAAAAAAAAAAAAAGGAGATTTAGAAAGTTGATTAAAAATGTGATTTTCAGATTCTAACTATTAACATGGTAAAATTGGTTGTTTGCAAAATTGTTAATTTAAAATTTAGGCTTAATAAGGTATATGAATACTCCCTAAAAAAAACATGGCGTTTGATATTGGATATCAATTAATGGAACCAAACTTAAATCAAGAAAATTGTGAGTGGCTTAGTGGTGAAAATGTTGAGAAGAAGCTATTAAGACTTGGGTTCAAATCCCTTCAAAGTCTTTTTTCAATAAAGATTTTTTAGATTAATTGCGTGGAGAAAGGAGGGAAATTTTTAGATTAGAATTAGGGTTAAATTAGGGTTAAGTATAGTTCGACGAGTTAACATTTATAATAAGAATACTCCCTCCAAAAAAAGGGGCGTTTGATATTGGATATCAATTAATGGAAGCAAAATTAAATCAAGAAAATTGCCAGTGACTTAGTGGTGAAAATGTTGAGAAAAAGCCATTAAGGCTCAGGTTCAAATTCCTTCAAAGGCTTTTTTCAATAAAGATTTTTTTAGATTAATTGCGTGGAGAAAGGAGGGAAAATTTTAGATTAGAATTAGGGTTTAATTAGGGTTAAGTATAGCTTGACGGGTTAACATTCATAAATAAGAGATAAGCACTCAATCTCTTCAACTCAACACCTCAAAATAATTATTAATTGGGTTCTTGCAATAACTCTATGTCATTACATTTTAACAATAATTTATATATTCATTCATAATTATATAGTTTTAAAATATTGAAGTAATTTAATTATAAATTATAAAAAAAGTTAATACTTGAAAAAAAATATAAAATAAATTATGGTAAATTATTTGTTGTTTTGTTTAAATCCAATCTATGTATGTTTCTTTTTTTTTTTCTTCCATTCAGATCGGTAAATTATTTGTTGTTTTATAAAAAGTTTTTGTTGAAAATTTAATGTTGATCGATTAAATATTACTCTTGCAACTAATATATAATTTACTTTTAATATTAAAATAATACAACAATTGAATAGAAAAAAAAAATTTAATTATACATGTGGAACCCATGAGTAATAAGAGAGTGAGTGCCTATAAAAACACACATATTTATAAGCACCATATTAATTGGTGTCACAACAGTGGTACCTATTTTACATGATGCTAAATAGAAAAAGGACTCCCCATTGTAAAAGGTCTTACACCTCTAATTTATCATGTTACACCTAAAACTCTATTATATGTTATAATAATACCGAAACAACGTATAGTCTCTTAGGTAAAATCTATTAATTTTTTTGCAGAGGTTGTAAGTGAACTTAGTTTACGTGAAACCTATTTGTGTATCTACATGTGAATTGAACGTAAACTCAATTTTTGAGAAACATGTGAGTTTATGGGGCAAAATGACCGGAATCAATTTAACTTCACAATCACAACTCTCTTTCTTTCTTCTCTATTATTCAATTTGTGATGTTCTTCAATTTTGGGATGAAAAAAATCTGCAAACATACACTGTTTTCTTTTTGAATCACATAAATTGATATTTCTATTGGAAATTTTTTATAGCAAATGATTGTGAAAAAAATGTGAAAATTGGATGGGAAAAATTGTATTTTGAATTAAAAAATGAGAGGAAAAGGGATACAAAGGAAGAGGAAGAGGAATACAAAAGGTAATGATTGAAAGTTTAAAAATAAGTTAGGGATACTTTTGTTAACTCAAGATGTAACCAAAAATACCCAGGGTGTGATTAAAAAAAAATCAATTACCAAACTTAGCTCCAAACCTCTAATATCAATTTGATCTACTCTTAGTCACTAATTATCCTCTCTAATTCTAATAAATTTTTAAGCATCCATAATGCCATTAAAACTTTTACCACTGGAAAATAATGGGTATCATAGGTGTGGGATGTTAAAAGAGAGATAGAGTACAAGAATAAAGAGATTCTACAATGTCATTTTTTCCAACAATGCAAGTGTTGTTGGCAAATAAAAGGATTTAGGAGCAATGTTCATGGGTGGTTGAGATATATAATTTCCTTTTACAACAATATGGTAGTTGCTCAGATGAAGAAACAACAAGGTATGATTATATTTAAATTAGAGAGGACTAAGCCGAATAAGACCCATTGAATGTTTCATTTTTTTAACTTGATGGTTTCGAGCATAGTTTTTGACGTGAGTGGTTGTAGAAGAGATGTGACTACGTTAAATGAATCTTGTTTTATATTTTTGATGAGAATCTTCTGTTTTTAGAACTATCGGATCTCCTGTTTTTGTTGAAGATCATCTTGGTTTTATTTTTGACATAGAGATAAAATAGGACGGTCCTAATCAAAAATAGGAGATCATCATCAGCAAAAAGACAAAATAATTTTAAAAACAGGGATGCTCATCAAAAAAATAAAAATAAGATACATATAGTGTAGCCCTTTGTCTTTGCTCATAACCATATTCACCTCATAAACTCTGTTCACAAACATTCACGTTAAAAACTGCAACTTTCATATGATCTTTTTTATTAGAATTATAGAGGATAATTAGTGAACTAAGAATATATCAAATTAAGCTTAGAGGTTTGAGGGTAAGTTTATTAATTTGATAAATTAATGATTAAATAATAATAAAGAGAAAGTCATAATAGAAATTGTGGTAACGAAGAGGATTAATTAATAATAACCGGGGATTATTGAAGGGAATGTCAAATTAGTGGTTTTCTAAATAAGTGAAGAACAACGAAGTAATTTGGACAGAAGGATATATAAACATTTTGGGATTAACTACCATAAAAAAAATAACACTGAAAGAAAGTTTATTGTTATATGATACTATCTTGCATTTGTTTCCATATTAACTTTTTTACAGAGCTGATTATTATTCTAAGAACATAACCTTTAAAGTCTTACTTGTACCCCAAGAAAGTAGATTTTCTAGCTCTTGGATATAATATAGTTCTATGGGATTGAAGAGTTGAGGTATAACATAGGGAACAAAAACTTTAAAAACATTCATGTCATGTATGGAATCATATAGTAATTTGTAAGGTGGCTCATGATTGAGAAGAGGGCTAGTAAATCTACTAATGATAGGAAAAGAGTGAAAAGCATCAAGAGAGGTCAAATCCTGGATAACAAAATCATTTATTTGAAAATTGAACAATGCACGACAATAAATTACATAGTTTGGACACTAATATCAATTTCAACCTCAGATCTCGGATATTTCATATATTATATATTGTCCCTACCAATCGAGTTAAGCTCGCGAGAACAGTTAGATATAGTTTTGAACAAAATGAAACATTACCAACATTATTAACAATACATGATTACCATAAGGTAAACTTACACTAACAAATTTAATATTGTAAAAAGAACTAAAACTATGCATGCATACATGAACATATGTGATCATTTGCTCCTAAATCAATGAGCAAAGATAATAAGTAGAATACACAGAACAAGAGATAACACTGTGTATACATGACTGAGATGATTCAACAGGTGAATGACCTTACCTAGTTGAGGCACAAAGATGCATTGATGTGACTAAAGAGGTGGATGACCTAGTCCTAACTAGTGAGAATTGCTCATTCAAACCCAGTTAAAAATTGAATAACTTGACCTTCAATTCGATAATTGCGTACTACACGCATAACTTCACAATGACATATATGTACACATGTGCAATTAGGCACAGGTCTATGAGTGTTTTTCCTTAAATCTTTAAGACACCTTAAATCTTTGAAATTTCTTATAATTTTAAATACATATTAACTTTGAATATGTCAATTGATTACTTAATTTTGTTGAATACATCATGCTTATAAAAATTTGTTTTTTCTTTACTAGGTTATACTATTAAACTCGGTCCCCTAAACTAAATTTCTGGCTTCGTCCCTGCCATAATGTGTGTTGGACTCAATGCTATTATACCCGCGAGTAATCATATTTGTATAACTTTTGTGACAATGTTTTTTTCTTTTTTTATTGGTCAAAAACAACAGAAAAAAAAGAAGAAGAGATGATAAGAATATTACGTGAGCATAAGAGAGTTATCTAAAAATTGTCATAAAATAGTTATGCAAGTATCATTTCTTTATACCTACACTACTGCAGCGTATCCCATCACTTTGTAGTTAAGCGTGATTAGACGATAATAGTACTATCATGGGTGACCTTACGAGAAGTTTCACCGCACCACTTCTTTTTCCTTAAAAAAGGCAAAGACAATGATTCCCATTTAGTCTGATCGGATATATACCTTTCATCCGATCATTAACAGCAGATTCAAAATAATATTTCAGATGAGAGAGGCGAGAGACAGAGAACTCAGAAGCGGCGACCATGGCTTCCGCCGTGGACGGCTGCAACGGTCCTGTTTGCCGGTTGAGAGGTTTCCTAGGGGGAGAAGGGGGCCAAGCAGGGAGCCATATATGGGGGG
>Ga0315913_1009654_pt1 | contig 11269 bp, 3 predicted proteins | sample MpolsnodulesMG_FD_207736 | JGI IMG/M metagenome (GOLD analysis project Ga0315913, IMG submission 207736) | Medicago polymorpha root nodule microbial communities from Los Angeles, California, United States - small nodules | ecosystem: Host-associated > Plants > Roots > Nodule | place: USA... | reverse complement strand
AAATGAGATTTGATGTTTGGATCTAATTACAACTTTCAAGCTACTAAGAGAATGAGAGATTGTAGTTTGTAATACTCTTAAAAAGATGATCCGAAAATATGATTGAGTACCGTAAGAGTATTTCTGATATTGAGATTGATTGATGAATTTTTCGCTTGTATGTAGGCTTGTGATTGTTTGTAAAATTCATGTTTTCTTTGTTGAGAGAAAACTTATATTTATAGCCAGCCTTCATCCTTCAATATCTTGCATATGTTCATTCTTGTATAGACACCTTTGTTGTTAATAGGAATTGTAAAATTGCCACTGTCCCATTCTTTTGTACGCTAAGCTTGAGCTTGTCAGCCTCGATCTCAACTTTTACACTAAGAGCTTGAGCTTGTCTTTGTACAGGAGCGTGTATGAACAGTGAAAAGTACATGAACAGTAAAAAGTCTTTTCTCTTTACCACTTATTTCTTACTTGTTCTCCAAGATGCATTGCTGTAATTGTCCTTGCATTTCTTTGTCTCCAAGACACCATTAATTAATCATATTTGCATACTTGGTCACCAAGTCTTGTTACTTTATGCCTTTTTGCTTGCTTGCTCATCAAGATTCAAATTAGGGCTTTGTCATCATCCTTATCTTTTAGTAAATGATTAGCACATGATTGAAAGACAATTTTCCCTTGCATTTGCGCATAGAAATTCCTTTGTGATGCTTTATGGATTAAATCAATAATTAACCTTTCTTGATTAATAATGAAATACCATCATAATCTTCTTGAAAGTTTGAGCATACTCATCAAGGATACATGGCTTTAACAATGTGTTAGAATTGGATTTTCCTATCCTTAATAAAATCCACTCAAGAGCACACATTAAATAATCAAATAAAATTACAATCTTAATTTTAATACAAGAGTTTGTTTATCATTTAAAAACAATTTTAAAGGGATTTTTGCTTCAACACTAACCCCGATTGTCTCGACTCCTTAGGAGTCTTTTGAGGTGGTTGGATATATATAATTGAACAATTTAGAATCCCTTTAATAGCGCTTGACTCTTTTGGCATTCACTTTAAATTCCCCTCCAAAGTCTCAATTCCATTTAGAGATAGTTGTTGTAGTTGCTCCCTAGGTTTATAAGTTGTTTTAGATAGTTTTGATTAATGTCTTTTGAATTAGCTTAGTTTTGATTGTTGTAGTTGCTCCCTAGGTCATATGCCCTATGATGTTTTTGAATATATTTTTTTTTATATATAAAATATTTAGGTGTAAGTTGGTTTAGAACACAATATGGTTTGGAAAGTGTTTTTCACATGTTTTTGTCATCTTTGATTCGAATCATCAAAATAGAAGATCAATTGATTCGAATCATAAAATTTGTGATTCTAACCAATCTTCATCTAGGATCAATAATTTGAATCAATAATTCTCTGATTCAAATTAAACTTCATCAAGATAAAAAAAATGGTTAGAATCAAAAATTCTGTGATTCGAATCATTCTTCAAACACACCCAAAACTCATTTTTCGCATATTATCTAAATCATTAAATGTATGATTCGAATCATTCGAGGGTTTTGAGTATATTTTGTGTTTTAACTTTATGTAATCCCTCACGCCTATATATACTTCTTACCACTCATTTTCTCAATTATTTAATCAATTTGCAAAATCATTTTAAAGTCTTTTCTCTTTCTGTTTCTACAAACTTATTCAGATTAAATACTTTTTCTAAGAACACTTGTAGGATTTGAGATCTAGACTTTTAGGGTGCTATTGGATAATTGTAAGTTAGGTTTCATTCATAGATCTAGGTGGAGCATGAAGAATCTAAAGCTAATTGAGGTACTTTTCACCTCCAAAGGTAATTGCAGGGGTTTTTTTCTCAAACAATCAAGGTTAAAGGGGATTAAAGTGGAGTCATAGTAAAGAAAATTTCATGGGTAAGAACATCGAAGGATTGCATACTATCTTGATTGGAAGACCTTGGGATTCATCCAATTTCTAGGAGCTTGATGATTGGAGGCATTGGAGTGATTGCACAGTGTAAAAGATTTAGGATCTTTGTGATTCATAAACTGAAGGAACCTTTGCAATTGACTTTTGTATATATTTTCAACATTATAGTGGAAGTCTGTAGAATAGGCGTTTTCTTCTATGAAGAGAGGATGTACCCTTAGCAAGGATAAAAATGAGGATCCTCTATAAATCAGGCGTTATTCTTTCCCTTACTCTTTAATTTTTACAAATTTCTTTTGATATATGATAATGATGAATTAGGTTATTTGTTATATGCTTTGTGATTGAATAAATTATAAATCCTATTTTCAAGAACTTCTTGATTCATCAATTCAATCACCTTTCATACTAGAGATTAACTTGTTGATTGATTCATCACATATATCAAAGTTATGTGGTTTCTTGTGTTAGTGATTCCTTGTTTAAGGTTAGGTTTGGTTTGAAGTAGTTATTGGTTTTGTGGATTATGTTGTGTATTGTTAATTGATTGTTAAGAAATATTTCAAGTGTGAATTTTTTGTTACCAACCCTAAACTTAGTATCAAATCATTACCAAATAAACTTGTGATTCAATCTAACTCCAATGAAATTAAACAAATATAACATTTTAGGTTCAAAACATGTGACATTGTTCGTCACTGAAACAAAGAATATTGCATGGATGCTTAAAGTGGATTAACATAGAATAAAATATAATAAATGTGGCTTAAAAAGGCTCAAAGTACAAAACAATGTGGCTCATGTGTATAAAAATACAACCAATAGTCTATATAAAAGCAATGCAATCTCGAGAAAAATAATATTCAAACATGGACACTCAAATCTGAAAGAAATATAGTATAAAGTGGAAAATATTTGGCTCAAAACTCAATGGTTATGTTATAGAGAATATAGAAGGAGGTCATGATGAATGTCTCTTGCACAACATTCCCATTAATCATAAAGCTATTGAACTTCGAAATTTAGATAGCCATTTACCTTGGTGGTAAGAAAAACTTTTTGAGACCAAAACAATTTCAAATTTTGTAACTGAAAACATATGAAATGTTTGAATTAGGTCTTGTGTCGTAGCACAACCTCGACAACCTTTTGGAACGTGAAGGTGGTGTTTTAGATCTTGCCCATTTTCAATTCAATATACATCTTGGGTAGATTTCACTTTTGAAATTGTTCTTTTCCCTACTGCCGGTGAAACCTGTAACGACCCGATTTTTAGGATATTATTATTTAATTGTTTTATTATTTATTTAATTGTTTGAATGCTTGGATTTTATTAGGGATAGAGTAATGAAGGGTATTTTGGTAAATTTTGAGTGAAGAGCATTTTTGTAATTTAGAAGTGGAGAAATATTTATTGAGGTTGGTAGTAACTTTGTGGAATTACTAGAATAAAGGTAAATGGTAAAATGGAGAATTAAGTAAATTAGAATAAGTAGTGTTAACTGTTGGTAATAATAAGACTTAACCCAATAGGAGTAAGTGAACTAAGCCCAATTAGCGAGAGTGTATAAGACTAGTAGTAGTCACAAATTATGGTTGTGAAATCATTTGTCAAGTTTACACAATATATGCTAGAGAGAGAGAAGAGAAAGAAAGAGAAGAAAGAATAGCTAAAGGGGAGAGAAAAAAAAAGAAGGAGAAGCTTGGGAGAACCAAAGTAGAAGGGAAGATTGGAGCTTGGAGACTTATCTTGTGGAGTTAGAGGTAAGGGGGAAAAAAGTTATTTTCTTCATATTGGTTTATGAACAATTTTAGGGGTTTAGATTAATCGTGTTATTAATATTTTCATGAGTTTGATGTGGATTTAAGTTAATTTCGTGCTTAATTAATTATGGATATTTTGAATATGTGAAAAATGATATAATCATGTTGTTATTGCATGAAAATCTATGTTTGGTTGTGATAAGTTGATGTTTAAGTGTTTTTAGCTTATTTGAGTGAAATTCATGAGGTTGTTGTTGAATTATGTCAAATTCATGTTCTATTTTCTTTCTATCACATTGAATATGAAATTAGATAAGAAATTCATGAAGTTATTATGTTGATATCATGTTTCGATTGAATTGTTATGTTGATGTGGGTTTTACGAGAGATTGATGATATTCCTATAAGTTGTTGTTTAATTATGGATTGAGTTTAATGATTTGAATTGATAAAGTGTTGTTGTAATGAAATGAATAGAATTACGATATTGTTGTTGATGAATTGAAAATGTGAGGAAGTTGTTGTTGTTGTTGTTGTTGTTTCATGCTTAAGAGTGAAATGAACATGCTAAAATTTGAAAGAAACCAACTTAAGATGATTGAAACTTGTAAGCTTATGATTGATGATAATGGAGTGGTTTAGAGTGGAATTAGGTTGTAATTAGATGGATTAACATAGGATGGCGGTTTAGGGTCGAGTTAGTCATGAAAATGGTCCAAAAATGGTGTCGAAACTTGCTTCCAGGCGCATAGCGCACCCCCCTCAGCGCAGGGCGCCTGAGGCAATATGTTATAGTTGTTCCCAGGCACAGGGCACCTGAGGCAGTCCCTCAAGTTCCTATTCGTGTGTTCGGTCCCCGTTTTTGATCGGTATTTTGCCTCATAAATTCGTTTAACTTGACATAAATTGAAATCACTTTGTTTAATCTTTAGCAACAATCAAAGTGGATTGAATTTAGATTAACTTGAGATTAATTTGGTGTTGAGGAAATATATTCATTAAACTCTAGGGTAAAGGTAACATAAAGGTTAGTAAATCTAGTAATGGACTTGTACTTGATTGCGTAGTGAATTGTGAATTGAATGATGAAAATGATGATGATGTTGCTATGATAAACATGATGAATGTTATATTGATTACTTGATGATGGTGAATTGTTGATCTATGGATGTATTGATTCAACGATGAAATGATATGTTGGTGTGGTGATATATTATATAATGGTGTGAATTATATAATGATGAGTTTTGGTGATGTGTATCGTCGAGTCTATACTTGAAGTCCATGCATTAATAAGTCTTAAAGATGAAGAGATATGAATTAATTCGGTAACATAATTCGTAGTATCCAAATATGTAGAGGAATCAATCGGTAACATAACTCTGACATCCAAAACTTGGTACAACATGCATATAGAGTCTTATGTAGAACATAACATATACATGAGTCTACGTGAGAGTCATGATTGATTATGTGAATTATATGACTATGTGTATCATGTGATAATTGGTGATGGTGAATGAAATGTGAATGATACATGTTTGACTTGGCCTTTAAGCGATAATATGAGTACTTGTTATATTTATTGTTGATGATTGGAGAATTATATGTTTGTTGATTGAATATGTATGCATGAATGATAGTATGGGAGGAAATGATTATGTATATCCATGTGTGATGTTTTAATTTCTAAATGCCATGCTTAAGTTCATTTAATATTTATGTTGAATGTAATCCTACCCTCCAGTGATTGTTTTATGACATGCATCACTATGTGGTGTAGACGTGTAGGTTGATGACACTTGATCGGCGTGACTACCCGAGGATGACTTGAGGCCTATCCTCCTTCTTTACTTCTGTGTTTTTTGAGACTTAGTGACTGAGCTCTGATTAGGGTGTTCTAGGAGTCTGTTTATATTTTATCTTGTCATGGATTTATGTTTTGAGGAACCCATGAGTTCTCTTTATATGATGTATTATGAGATGTTGAGATGATGACTTTATGAATCTGTTGCGCCTGTTTTATGATTATGATGATATTATGACTATTTGGATTAACGATGAAGTAGCACCTTGAACCTTTGTGATTATCTATTAATTTATTATTTAAATATTGTATTGGAGTTTGAGGGCGTTACAAAACCGTTTTAAAAAGTGTATGGCAGCAGTTAACTATCACTAGGCCAGCACAAGTAAGGGAAAAGAGCAATTTCAAAAGTGGAAAGAGCAACTGTCTCTAGGGGAATGTTGGGTGGTGAGATGAATCTAAGTTCACAAGTGACATACCCCATCTTTTTATTATAATTTCTTTTCGCTTAAATGTATTTTTGATTCCCTTATTTTAATAAAATATATGAAGTTTTGGTTCCTCATTTTAATAGTATTTGGTCCCCAATTTAACCGTTTTTTCCTTTTGAATTTTCTACCTTCATCTCATTTTTTTGCCAATTTTTATGATGTGGTATATTCATTTATGAAGTGGCAACACTTATTAGGACACACTGAATACCAATGTCAGCAACAATATGTCTAATAAACACTGCTATGTCATAATTTATGACGTAACAGTGTTTTATGATGTGACTTATTTATTTATGACTCATAAATAAATAAGTCATGACATCAAAAAATGACAAAATGAGATGAGAGACTATGTTTTGGAAGAAAAACACTTAAATTATTGGACCGAAAATTTGTTTTCAAAATTAAGGGACCAAAGTGTAATTTTACTCTAAATTATTAAAATCATATTCATGGGTTAGAAGACAAATTAGTAAAATTATTGTTTCCTTAGAATGCTCCTTTTACTTTGGGAAATAATAACATATGCCTTTATGGCATATTTAGGTACAAAAGCTAAAAATTATCTATTAGAAATTGTGTCAATTTACTTCTGAAAATTTAAAAAATTAACTTATCTCAATAAATACTTAATATTTGTGGAATTCTTAATATATGCAATATGTTTTCATGATCAAATTAGTTTTCTCTTCTGTTTGGATTTGAACTCAAACGTCAAACTTCTAATCGTTTAACTTAAACTAGTTAAACTAAGTATTATAATATAAAAGTTAATTAATTTTGTACACATCATTCTACATTAATTCTTCTATATAGAGAACTTCTACATGTCCTCGTGAGCACAACTCAGTTGATAGGAACATCACACCATATATGTAGAGGCCGAGTACGAACCCCGGACTTACCACTTATTCACCTTAATGGTGAATTTATGGTCATTAGACTATTTGACCCTAAAAAAATTACTCGTAGACTACATTTTTTTGTTGACAGAAACAAAACGATATTCATTCATTCAAATTGATACAGTACATCATTCACCATCCGGAAAACATAGAAGATAAATCTACCAACAAACTAACAACATCCAATTTAATAGCATACAATGACAAAATGTCTACACATAATATGATAAAATTAAGGGTTTAATTAAGTAAATGGTGCCTATAAATATTCAAAATTTTGTTTTTAGTCCCTACAAAATAAAACCACAATTTTTGTAGTCTCTGTGACATTTTCCTTTAACATTTTAGGGACCAAGAATGTTGACGTAAAATTTTTACAGGGACTAAAAATGCTGACGTAAACTTTTCACAGGGACTAAAAAGTGCAATTTTATTTTGTAGGGACTACAAATGAAATTCTGAATATTTATAGGGAGTTAGGGACCATTTACTCAATTAACCCTTAAATTAAACTGACCCGAATACCAATGCCTCAGGATTTGCAACATTGACACAAATAATTGATTGAATTATTGTTATTTCAATAAGAATCAAATGAACATTGCACCAAGATGGAAAATGAAACAACGCCGCACAATACGACGATGAATACAACGCTGCACTCTGACATTGGAATCACCATGAAAAAACTCAAATATATGTCAAAATCACTTATTTATATTGAAATAGATCGAAAAAGATGAAATGGTGATTTTGAGTCAAAATTGACCTTAAATCACTCTATTAACAAAGAAAATGGAAGACAAAATTTATAGAAGAAAAAAAAACTAAGACCAACTTGTTGGAGAGGAAGTGTTACTCCTAGACTACATGTAGATTCCTATACGTACCTCATCAACTAAACAAAGATTATAGTATAAAATTATCAAAAAGAATAATATCACTATTGTCCTCACAGTTATCACTAAAGTTAGATAAAATTATCATCTATCATTGTCAACGATTTCGTAATGATTTCACTATTAAACTGCTGATAAAGTGACCCATTACGGGGTTAGTGGCAACAACATAGGTAGTGGCTCCCTACTATGTAGACAAATTTTTCTATGGGAAAATCCAAACCTACTAGGTCAATAATAAAAGGCTCAAAGAGAAGGAAAGGGTTAAAAATCTTGGTTTGGTAACTTATTTTTTGCTCTATAGTTTTTCTTTAGTGACCCATGAGTATGATCTTGTATCAACATTGAATGTGTGAAGTAATGCTAAACGTGTTATACACAGTTCATGGATATGAATTACGTATATACAATTCCCAACAATGCATTGCACCTTTGAAAAGAGGGCATCAATTTTTTGTGTCACAAGGTTTTCTACTTTCTTTACCTTTTTCCTATTACTGGTATTAAGGTGGCTTGTGAGGTAAGGGAGCACTTAAATCCTTCATTGGTGTACCACTAATAATATATCAATGGATCTAATAAAGGTAATTAAAGATCTCGTCACGCCTTAGCAACTAATTAAATTCAACATTGCCTAAAACCGTGAACCAATGAAGGCAGTTAGAAAGTTTACGTTAAGAACAGTTTGAACTGTGCCTAAAGCACTCTACCTAAGTATTACCCCCAAAAAAAAAGGACCCAGGACTGGTGAGGGAAGACATATGTGCTACTATTTCTTACCATTAAATTTGAACCTTTAGATTGCTTTTATTAGATCAAAATTCAAATGGTATATTATTGGTGATACACTGGTGAAGGACTTAAGTGTTTTCTCATCTTATTTACTTGTAACACTTAATTCCTTTATCTTATTTTTTTCTCATTTAGACCCTTTAGGCTTTATCATTTAAAAATGCACAAAGTTCTTTTTTTTATATTTTTTGTTCCAAATCGCTGATGTGGTTGTGACATGTCAATAATTTAACTTATTTATTTATCATTTATTTTATTTCTTTAACAAACAAAAATGAAATATATTAATTAACACTGAAAAAATATAATATCGAACACAGTGCGTACTAGAATAAAACACTAAAGTCTTACGAAAGCAACAATCTGAGCAAGACAATGTAACAAATATTAACCAGTGCCCAAACAAACAAAATGGTTAAGCCACCAACTATGATATTAAAAGTAATATGAGCAAATTTTACCTTCAACCACCAATAAAACACCATCTTAATATTTTCCAAAAGGTGAAAATCTCCGTTCTTTATTATAAAAAAAATTGTCATATCTTTCTTTTCAAATAACTCATGCACAAGAGAACCAAAGTAAGTGCATAATTGAGAGCGATGATTTTGAAAAACCTGCCAAGCTACCAAATTGAGCAAAATGATCAACCATTCCAAAAGGATTAACTAATGAAATACCAAGCCAATTGCAAACAAGATGTCAGAGAGAACTAATAACATTACAAGTCAAAAATAAATTATTTTCTGATTCAAGAGTCCCTTAACAACTCAAGAGTCCCTTAGGCACGTCTTGTGCTTGAGGGACTGCTTGTTTCTTTAATCTATTTCGCTTAGTTTCTTCAAAAAGAAAACTCAAACAAAGATGAGAATCTAACGAAATTTTGCGACATCTAAATAGATTATCCTTAGTGGGTAATGTATTTCAAAAAATCCGCCATGCAAACAAACGCACTTTCAAGAGAACATCTTTATGCCAAGTAAATTCTGACACAATTGTAAAATGATCAGGTTCGTGGCTAGTTAGGAAACAATTCACCTATTTATTGGTGTTTTTAGTAAACAAGATTGCTAGTTTTAAAAGGTTGCTTGCAGGATCAAACTAGAAATTCTAGGACATGTGTGCAAAGTAATTTCCAGAAAACTTTGAACGTTATAGTGTTTATGAACTTTGATATGAAAAAAGATGAAGATAATCGTCCTTTTCGACAGAAATCAACAAGTTGTTTGTTTTAGAATTTAAAGTAAAAGACTTTAGAAGTAAAAGTGAAGAAAATTAAAAGAAAGTAATTGCATTGCATTAATGAATAAATGGTTCAGCAAATCATTGTTACATACATTCTGCACTCGTTTCTCTCTACCCTAATACTTTGAGTTTTTAGAACTTTTGATAAATAATTTGTGACCCTTTTTTCCTATGAAAAACTAGTATACATACATAAGAAAAATAACCAAAAATGACCAACAGTCTTAAACTGCATGTCTTCGACAATTTAAGCCTATTTTCACGTGTCTGGACCTTTGATCTTGCCTCTTGAAATATGATATGAATTTCTCTCAATCGAACCAAAGAACTCTTCCAAAATATAGGCTGACAACACCCCACACTCTAGGTATTCAAATGTCAGGTCTAAAGTCCAACGCCAATCATGCTCAATATTCAGTTGCAAAGACACGCTTTGAAGTAAAATCATGTATTCCTCTACTAGATCATCCTCCCACGCCAACAACCTACGATGCCAACTTATGCTAAAAAGGGGGAGTAGATATATGTGTTAGTATGTGTATATTCTGAAGGCCTGATGTTATGCCTGTTATATGTTTTTTCTACTGATGCTATGCATGATGTTCTGGACATCCTATGTCAGTATTGTGTGGAGTTTATTTCTCCGTGTGTTTGAAGTATTGTGTGGAGTTTATTTCTCCATGTGTTTGAAGTATTATGTGGAGTTTATTTCTCATATGCATTTGAAGTGTTTTCTATGGAGTTTAATTCTACTGTTGAGTGTCTCTGGTGACATGGTGAATTTTTTGTTTGTGCGTTATTTCTTTTTGAAGTATTTGTTTGTAGTAGCGTTGAAGAAGTGTTTATTCTTTCATGAAGTCTTATCCCGTTCTGAAGAAGTTTCTTTTTGAAAGAAGATTTTTTTTTCCTCCTACACACCTTGGTTTTTAGTAAATATTGTTTTAGCCAAAATTTTCCAAAGAGGGAGAGTGTTGGGTTTTGATTATGTGTTGGCTTCATTTTGTTAAAACAAGAATTTTTAGCAAGATGTTGTACCAAATATCATAGACTTGTAAGTATAACATCTTAGCTTAAGATGAAGTACTTTGTTTCGCATTCTTTCAAGATTGTATTTTTGTGTGATATCATAGAAGCTTTGTTTGAAGATTTGATTCACGTAGCTTGTGCTCTAAGAGACGTGTATTTCTACAAGCTTTCTCATGTCGGTTTTGCCGTACCGTGTTTTTGAAGTAAATGTGCTAAACATATTTGATAATAATATATTTCGCTCCTAGAGGATTGTGATCATATATTCATTTTGGTCAGCTGGTATGTTTAACCCGATTGAAGAAAAAGCCCATGCATTCTCTGGCTATATAAGGAAGACTCAAACCCTTATGAAGATTATCGAAGCCGTCATTTTGAAGAAGTGTCTTTT